>Ga0210401_10000887_pt1 | contig 36131 bp, 34 predicted proteins | sample IncBWH32MmetaG_FD_150866 | JGI IMG/M metagenome (GOLD analysis project Ga0210401, IMG submission 150866) | Forest soil microbial communities from Barre Woods Harvard Forest LTER site, Petersham, Massachusetts, United States - Inc-BW-H-32-M | ecosystem: Environmental > Terrestrial > Soil >... | reverse complement strand
GCGCGAGCTTGCCGATGTGATTTACGAATTCGGAGAGGAAAGGAGGTCGCGGAGAATCGCCAGAGCCATTGTCCGGTCGCGGCCGATACGATCTACCGCACATCTTGCGGATGTCATATCAGCCGCGACCCGGTCAATGAAACATGAGCGGATTCATCCAGCGACCCGAACTTTTCAAGCTCTTCGAATCTTCGTAAACCGCGAACTGGACGATCTGAAGGCGCTGCTGGAAGCGGCGCCGCGGATTCTGAAGCCAGGAGGACGCGTGGTGGTGATCAGCTTTCATTCGTTGGAAGATCGCATCGTAAAGGATGCCTTCCGCGAGGGCAGTATTAAGGACAAGTACTTCCGGGTGCTGACCAGGAAACCGGTGACAGCATCATTAGAAGAACAAGATCGCAATCCGCGGGCGCGCAGCGCGAAATTGCGGGCGGCGGAAAGAGTTTAGATTCCGGAAAACCTGCCGGAGTCCCCGGCACAGCTGTAATGGCGTGCCGGGCGTTCAGGTTCTGAAGAAGCGGACGGCGGTGAAGATCCGCAGTCATCGTTTGGGGTTCCGTGGTAGGAATCCAAGGCTGAGGTTGGGAAATGTACAAGGGAACTTTGTTGAAAGACTTAATGGCGACGGTGGAGCGGGCCGAACAGCGCGTGCAGCAGATCCGAATGATCGACGAAATCGAGTTGCGGCGGATGTTCGAACTCGAGGTTCCGCAGACTCATTGTGAACCGGCTTACGCAGGAGCGGCATAAATGGCAGCAGCGGCAGCAATCCACAGCGCTATCCCGGCGGCTCGGCGGAATTCGTTTTTTACCGGAACGCCAGAAATTTACTTCGCAAAAAGCATCGACAACTCGCGGCTTATAAAAGTCGAGGACCCTACGCGCCATCGTGAGATGAAGCAGTTCTGCACTGCGCTGGTTTGCCTGTTTTTGCTGGTTTTTACTTACGCCTGGCAGCACTTCCGTGCCATCGAGTATGGGTATCAGATCGAATCGGCAAAGCGCGAACTGAATAACCTTACAGAGATGAACCGCGCGTTGCGGTTGGAGGACGCCTCGCTGCGCGATCCCGAACGAATTGACGTAATGGCGCGCCGTATTGGCTTGGTACCGCCGGAGCCCGGCCAAGTGATCCGTATGGACAGCGCCTCAGTGGATTCAAACGTGCCAGTGATGGCGAGCAATGTTCCAGTGACGCTCGTCGCGGGGCAATAAGTTCGTAGGTTTTCCTAATCTCCGAATCATAGAGTGTTGTCATCCTGAGCGAAGGCGAAGGACCTAGGCATCGCCGGTAGTGTTCGCGGGTCCAGGGATTCATAGGTTTTTTAGACCCGTAATAACCCCGGTCAGGATCCTAGAGCAAAAAACATCCACGATGTCCTCGGACTCCAACCTCGGCAAGAACTCACGCCTCTATCTCTTGGGCGGTATCCTCTTACTCTGGTGTGCTGCGATTTGTGTCAGGCTGGTTTATCTGCAGATTTTTCAGTATGGCAGCTTCGTAAAACAGGCCGAGCACCAGCAGCAGCGTGAGATCCCGCTCTCCGCCAAGCGCGGTGTTATCTACGACCGCGCTGGACACGAGCTGGCGATGTCCGTTCTGGTTGACTCCGCGTTCGCCGTTCCTTCCGAAGTAAAAGACCTGCCAACGGCGGTTGCGCTCATCACACGCATCACCGGGGAAGATCACAATGTTGTGCTGGCGGACTGCCGCAATCATAAGACGTTTTGCTGGATGGCGCGCAAGGCTGATGACGAGACCATCGAGCGGATCAAATCGCTGAACCTGCAGGGCATCCATTTCCAGAAAGAGCCGAAGCGTTTCTATCCTGCCCGCGATTTGGCAGCACAGGTTATCGGGACAGTTGGCATGGAGGACGCCGGGCAGAGCGGCATTGAACACGGCTTCGACGACAAGCTCCGAGGGCGCGCCGGGAAAATGTTGATCTCGGTCGACGCGCGGCGGCAATGGTTCTCCGATGTGGAGAAGCAGCCGGAGCCCGGCGAAAGCCTGGTCCTCACAATCGACAAGAACATTCAATACATTGCCGAAAAAGAGTTGGATCAGGCGATCCACGACACGCAGGCAATCGCCGGCACGGTGATTGTGGAAAATCCGCGCACCGGAGAAATTCTCGCGCTGGCCAACCGTCCGACTTTCAATCCGAACCTGCGCAAGCAAATTACGCCGACCGCGCTCACCAACCGTGCCGTAAGTTACGTATACGAGCCTGGTTCGACCTTCAAGCTGGTCACAATTTCGGCGGCGCTCGAAGAGAAGCTGACCAATCCGAATGAAGTCTTCGACTGCCAGATGGGTTCCATCGTTTACAACGGCATGCGCATCCGCGACTCCAAGCCGCACGGACTACTGCCAGTGTGGGGAGTGCTAGCGGAATCCAGCGACGTAGGCGCAATCAAGATCGCGCTGCGCCTGGGCGAAGAGCGCTTTTACAAGTACATCCGCGCCTACGGGTTCGGGCAGCAAACGGGAATCGAATTGCCCGGCGAGACCCGCGGTTTGACTAAGCCCGTGAGCCGCTGGTCGAAGGTTTCGATTGCTGCCATCTCCATGGGCCAGGAAATTGGCATTTCACCCATACAGCTATCGGCCTTGATTTCCACTTTCGCCAACGACGGCGTGTGGGTGGCGCCGCGCATCCTCACGGGAGAAGTCGAACCAAAGATCGGACCGCAGACTGTGGCGTTTCATCCCGGGCCATCCAGGCGCGTCATATCGAGTTTTACTGCTGCCGAAATGCGGTCCATGATGCAGAAAGTCGTGCTAGAAGGCACCGGGCGCAAGGCCATTCTGGAAGGCTATACGTCGGCAGGAAAGACCGGTACGGCGCAGAAAGTGGATCCCGCAACCGGCGCGTATTCAAAGACGAAATATATCGGATCGTTTGCGGGATTCGCGCCCGTGAATAATCCGCAGATAGTCGTTGCCGTCATCCTGGATTCTGCGGTTGGACTCCACCAGGGTGGTCAAGTGTCGGCTCCAGTCTTTCGCCGCGTTACCCAGCAGGTGCTCGAGTATCTGCATACACCGCACGATTTGCCGCTCGCGCCGCGGCATCAGTTGCTGCTCGCGCAGGCGAGGATGAAAGAGAACGATCTGGAAGAAGGCACGCCCGATCATCCCGGCGAATCGCTGGAGACGGCAGAAGTGAATGGAGACTCCTCCGAGGTCGCGAAGCCCAGTGTTGCGCATGCGCCTGCGACTGTGAACACCGAAGGGAAAGTAGTCCAGGCAGCAATGCGGCAACCTGAAACAGAAAGGGGCGCGGGTGTGGAAACACCAAAAGACACACCGATCGCAAGCGTTGCGGCGAATGAACCTCGATCTCCAGTTCCGGCAACCGGAACAATCGTCCTCGACGTGGAACAGGGCGGCATTGAAGTGCCATCTTTTGTCGGCAAGACCGTTCGCGGAGCAGTCGAAGCCGCACAGGATGCCGGAATCGAGTTGGAGGCCGTTGGCAGTGGGGTTGCGCGGCAGCAATCTCCGTCGGCGGGGACTCACATAGCGGCAGGGGCGCATGTCACGGTTCAGTTCGGACGATAAAAAAAATCTTAACCACAGAGGGCACAGGGTCTCATTGATTAAGGCCAAAGGTCGATTCCCTCTGTGAACCCCTGTGCACTCTGTGGTAAAGACTTGGTATTGGCTCCGATCGATAAATGCGCTGATACCCGAAGGCTTTCCCGTTTGACCCATCGAAAAAGCGCGTGATACGTTAAACAGTCGCACCGTCCAGACAAAACCAGTTCCCGCTTGCTGCCCGAGGTTCGCGATTGTCTTCAGTGGAAGCCACGCCCGCCAGCGCTGCCACCGGCGTCCGTAAAACGGCGCTGAACGCCGTCCATCGCCAGATGGGCGCGAAGATGGTCGACTTTAACGGCTGGGACATGCCCGTCGAGTACCCCGCTTCGATCGGCTGCGGAATCATCAACGAGCACATGGCGGTGCGCACCGGCGTGGGCATTTTTGACGTCAGCCACATGGGTGATATTCGCATAGCTGGCCCGCAAGCGCTGGCTGCCGTACAGCATATTTCCATGAATGACGCCTCGCGGCTGGCGATTGGGCAAGCCCAGTATTCTGCGCTGCTCTACCCGCAAGGAACGTTCGTCGATGACGTAATCGTCCACCGGTTGGGTGAAGATGAGTACCTGCTGGTGATCAACGCGGGCACGCGCGAGAAGGATTTCAACTGGGTGCGCGACAATACGCGCCAGTTTGATTGCGCCGTGGAAAATCTTTCGGATGACTATACGCAGATCGCAATTCAAGGTCCCAAGGGCGTGAACGTGCTCCAGAAGCTGACTGTCGCGGACCTGAGCGCCGTAAAGTTTTACTGGATCACGCGCGGGACTATCTGCGGTCTGAAGAATATTCTGATTGCGCGCACGGGATACACTGCCGAAGACGGATTCGAGATCTATGTTCCCGCCGATGAACGCACGAGCGCCCGCGTGTGGAATGAGATTCTGAATGCGGGCAGGGAATTCGGTCTGGTCCCATGCGGTTTGGGGGCGCGGAATACTCTGCGGCTCGAAGGTAGTCTTTCCCTCTACGGACACGAAATTTCCGACACGATTAATGTTTGGGAAGCGGGGCTCGACCGCTTCTGCAAGATGGACAAGCCAGACTTTGTCGGTCGTGCAGCATTGGAGCAGGCCAAGGCTGAGGGTACCCAGCGAACACTGGTTGGCTTGGAGATGACCGAGCGCGGCATCGCGCGTGACGGGTACAAAGTGCTGGACGGCGTCGGCGGCCGCGAGATTGGATACGTAACCAGCGGTTCGCCGGCACCGTTCTTGAAGAAAAATATTGCGATGGCGTACGTGCCACCCGAGTTTGCCGCTATTGGTACCGCTGTGAAAATTGAGATTCGCGGGCAAGGAGTGGGAGCGCAGGTGGTGCCGACACCGTTCTATAAGCGTCCGAAGAAAGCCGCATAAGTCACAAGTATTCGGTTGCTGCGTAATTTCTTAGAAGCCAGGAGCCAGAAGCCAACATGGCCTATCCGACAGATCGCAAGTACACAAAACAACATGAGTGGGTTCAAGCGAACGGATCCAGCGCAGCGATTGGCATCACCGACCATGCGCAGGAAGAGTTGGGCGACATTGTGTTTGTTGAATTGCCAAAGGTAGGCGCGGAACTGGCGGCCGGCAAGACTTTCGGCTCGGTTGAGTCAGTCAAGGCTGTGTCCGACCTCTATTCTCCTGCCTCCGGTACCGTGACCGAAGTGAATGAAAATCTTGCCACCTCGCCCGAAGCAGTTAATAAAGACGCGCATGGCTCCTGGATGCTAAAGGTTAGTCTGAAAGATCCGAAAGAATTAGATTCACTACTCTCCGCTGCCGATTATGAGAAGTTTGTTGCGGAAGAAGGCGGCCACTGAGAGCCGACCTCGGACGTCGGACCTCCACCGTGGAAGGCTTAGCAACAAAAGGCCGAGGTCCGAAACCTAAGGTCCGACGGCCGCTATCACAATCGAACTGACCTTCAGTTACATCTAAACAATTTCTATGCGCTATCTACCAAAATCTCCTGCCGACCGCGACGCCATGCTGAAGACGATCGGCCTCAGTTCGGTCGATGAATTGTTTGCGCCAATTCCGGCGGAATACCGGCTGACGCGCGACCTTAAGGTTCCACGCCAAATGGCGGAATCGGAGATCGTGGACTATTTTCGGCAGCGTTCGCGCGAAAATGGCGAAGGCTACGTCAGCTTTCTAGGCGCGGGAGCCTACGCACACTACCGGCCCATCATCATCGATTCACTCATCTCCCGCGGTGAATTTCTCACGGCCTATACTCCCTACCAGGCGGAGATTTCGCAAGGCACGCTGCAATCGATTTTTGAATTCCAAACCATGATCTGCGAATTGACCGGCATGGAGGTGGCGAACGCTTCCATGTATGACGGTTCCACCGCCGCCGCTGAAGCTGTCATGATGGCGGTGCGGCTGACCGGCCGCCGCTCGGTCATCGTGGCGCGCAGTTTGCATCCCGAGTACCGTGAAGTGCTGGCCACTTACGCCACGCACCAGGGAATGCCGCTTTCCGTCACCGGTTTTGGTGACGACGGACGTGTCGACTTGAAGGGACTTGAGAATTCAATCAATGCCGAAACCGCCTGCGTGTTGATTCAGTCCCCGAATTTCTTTGGGACGATTGAGGATGTCGCGGCAATTGCGGACATCGCACACAAGCACGGGGCGATGCTCGTGGTTTCTATTGCCGAAGCGGTCTCGCTGGGGATCATCGAGCCGCCACGCGAAGCCGACGTAATCGCCATGGAAGCGCAATCGTTCGGCGTGCCGCTCGGATTTGGTGGACCGTACTGTGGCGTGATCGCCACGCGAGAAACATTTGTGCGGCAGATGCCCGGCCGATTAGTGGGCCAGACCGTTGACAAGCAAGGCAGGCGCGGGTTCGTGCTAACGCTGGCGACGCGCGAGCAGCACATCCGCCGTGAGAAGGCGACTTCGAATATCTGTACCAATCAGGCGCTAGTCGCGCTGATGGTTAACATATTTATGACGGTGTACGGTAAGGTTGGCTTGAAGGAGTTGGCAAAGCAGAACCTGGCAAAGGCCGCCTATGCGGCCGGACAATTTGCGAACCATGGACGCCTATTGTTCGGCGGCGCTCCGCGCTTCAACGAGTTTGTCCTCGAAACCGGCGAGGATCCGTCGGCAATCAACCACCGCTTGCTGCAGGCGAAAATAGTGGGCGGTCTGCCGCTGAAGAAGTTTTACCCAGAACTTGGGAACGCTGCTTTGTGGTGCTGCACAGAGCTCACGACGCGGTCTGCCATCGATGCCGCAGCGGGGCTGGCTGGCAGGAGTAAAGGCTCGGTGCAACCGGCGAACGACGAAACTGCCATTGCGGAGGTGGTGCGATGAAGCGCACTCCTCGCAAGGCCACCAGCCACGTCAATCAAAACGAAGGCTTGATTTTCGAGAAATCCTCGGCCGGCAAAGCCGCTTGGAAACTGCCGCCCCTCGATGTGCCCGAAGTTGATAGCTCAAAGCTTCTAGGTTCATCTGAAAGAAAAACCCTCGGCAACCTGCCCGAGGTGAGCGAGATCGAAATCATTCGTCACTTTACGCGGCTGTCCACTTGGAACTACGCAATCGATCTCGGAATGTATCCCCTGGGCTCATGCACCATGAAGTACAACCCGCGCGTCAATGAGGCCGTCGCGCGGGTAGAGGGTATTGCCAATGGCCATCCCTACCAGCCCGAGAAGATTTCGCAAGGCGCGCTTCAGATTCTTAAAACTTTGAGCGAGTGTCTAATCGATATCACCGGAATGGATGCGATTACGCTGCAGCCCGCAGCCGGCGCCCATGGCGAAATGACCGGACTTCTCATGGTGCGTGCCTACCACCATGCCAAAGGCCGTCCCCGAAAGAAGATTCTGATTCCAGATTCAGCCCACGGAACGAACCCGGCGACTGCCGCGATGGTTGACTACGCGGTTGAGAATTTAAAGTCAGACTCGCGGGGCATGGTGGATATCGCCGCGCTGGAAGCGCAGATGAACGAAGACGTTGCTGCGCTGATGCTCACCAACCCAAATACTTTGGGAATATTCGAGCAGCAGATCCACAAAATCGCCGATATTCTGCATGCCAAAGGCGGCCTGCTCTATATGGACGGCGCAAACATGAACGCACTGGTCGGCAAAGTGCGGCCGGGAGATTTTGGCGTCGACGTAATGCACTTGAATTTGCATAAGACCTTTTCCACGCCGCACGGCGGCGGTGGACCGGGATCCGGGCCGGTAGCTATCAAAAAACTTCTTGAGCCGTTTCTACCCACGCCGGTTCTTACGACCAAGACCGATGGCGCACTCGGTTTTGAATATGATCGCCCGCAATCGGTAGGACGAGTTCGCGCGTTCTATGGCAACTTCGGAATGTTTGTGCGCGCTCTCGCTTATATCCAGGCAAACGGGTCGGATGGTCTGCGGCAAACTACGGAGGACGCCGTTCTAAATGCCAACTACATTCGCAATGGTCTCGAGGGTATCTACGATTTGCCTTATTCCACGCCCACCATGCACGAGGTGGTGTTCAGCGACAAATTGCAGGCGAAAAAAGGCGTGCGCACGATGGACCTCGCCAAGCGCCTGATCGATTACGGCTTCCACCCCTACACGACGGCGTTTCCGCTGATTGTTCCCGGCGCTCTGATGATTGAACCAACCGAGAGCGAATCCAAAGAAGAGATGGATTTGTTCATCGAGGCAATGAAGTCGATTGCAGAGGAAGTAAACGAAGATCCGCAGATAGCGCTCGAGGCGCCGCACTCAACGCGAGTCTCTCGATTGGACGAGACCGCCGCAGCCAGAAAGCCAGTATTGCGCTGGAAGCCTTCCAGCAGTTCGTGATTGAGCGTGCCGGGACGCGCTCTTGCCACAGTGCCTTGCGCGCTTCCTCCTCTGTGATTCCTTCCGCAGCCGTGGTTAAATTTACGCATTGCCTCGTCCAAAGAAAAAATCTCTTCCGCCGGAGCCCGCGGGAACATTTTCTTCTCCCGAGAAGCGCAATCACGTGTTGTGCCTGCTGTTGGCCGTGCTGACGTTGGCGCTTTACAACCCGGTCAGCCGGCATCCTTTCGTGAACTATGACGATGACCGCTATGTAACTGAGAACTCCCATGTGCGCGCCGGTCTGACTTGGAGCACGATTAGTTGGGCGACAACTGCGACCGAACAGGGCAACTGGCACCCGCTGGCTTGGATGTCCCATGCGCTGGACGTTTCTTTGTTCCGGCTAAATCCGGCGGGACATCACTTCACCAGCGTTTTGCTACATGCGCTGAATGCGATATTGCTTTTTCTGTTGCTGGCGGCCGTGACTGGACGAGTTGGTCCGAGCCTGTTTGTCGCCGCAGCGTTTGCCGTGCATCCCATCAACGTTGAGTCGGTGGCATGGGTTGCGGAGCGCAAGAACGTATTGTGCACGTTGTTCTTCCTGCTCACCCTGATGGCGTACGGCTGGTACGCACGGAAGCCAGGCTGGCAGCGGTATCTGGGAGTTACGGCGCTGTTTGTGGCGGGGCTGGCTTCCAAGCCGATGGTGATCACCTTGCCGCTCGTGTTGCTGCTGTGGGACTACTGGCCTCTCGGAAGAGCGGAGGAGTCTGGCCAAAAATCTAATCATTCGCCGGGTTCTTATTCGTGGCAGCGACTTTTGGTGGAAAAACTTCCGCTACTCGCTCTCTCCCTCGCTAGTGCCGTCATCACGATGAATGTGCAACAAGCCGGCGGCGCGGTTCGTTCGATCACACAGTTCTCTTTCGGTGCCCGCTTGGCAAATGCCATCTGCGCCTACTTCATGTATCTGTGGAAGATGCTGTGGCCCGCACGCCTTGCTCCGATGTATCCGCATCCTGGAAACTCTCTGCCGGCTTGGCAGATTGCGTTTTCCGCGTTCGTATTACTTGTGATCACGGTCGGAGTCTACAAATTTCGCTCGCATCGTTATTTGGTCGTCGGCTGGTTTTGGTTCCTCGGGACGCTGGTTCCGGTCATCGGTTTAGTCCAGGTCGGCGACGCGGCGATGGCCGACCGCTATGCCTACATTCCGCTGATTGGAGTCTTCATGATGATTGCGTTCGGCGCTGCCGATCTGATGGCGGCGAAAAACGTCGGCCTTGCGTGGCAACCGATTCTCGGCGCGATGGCTTTGATTTTGATGGCACTCGTGACGCACCGCCAGATTGAGTACTGGCGGAGCAACGTCGAATTGTGGACGCACACTCTCGCAGTCACGCAGAACAATTTTGTAGCCGAAGACAACTTGGGCGGAGCTCTGGCGATGGAAGGCAAACCAGACGAGGCCTTCGCGCACTTTCAAGCGGCGTCGCGCATTAATCCCGACGACCCCATGAGCCGCAGCAATCTCGGCGCATATTTTCAGACCCATGGCCAGACCGCCGAAGCAATCTCGGAGTATAAAGCCGCGATTGCTCGAACGACCGATGCCGCGCTACTGGCGCAAGCGTATGCAAATTTGGGCGTCGCGCAACGCGCGCTCGGCCAGGATGAGCCGGCGCAACAGAGTTTTGATCAGGCGCTCCAATTCAACCCGAATCAGGCGAATGCCTGGTTTGGCGAGGGAATGCTAGCCCAGGGACATGGTCGACTGAACGACGCTATCGCCGATTTCTCTCATTCCGTCGAGCTGCAGCCGACGGGCGAACGGTACTTAAATCTGGGGCGCAGCCTGCAGCGCGCCGGTCGCCTCCCGGAGGCCCTTGCGGCCTATCGGGGCGCGCTGAAGCTTTCTCCGAATCTTCTTGAGGCACAGCAGGCTGCCGACGAACTGAGCGCCAACCAGCGGTGACGGTCACTCTGCCGCCGATCCGCCATCTATTTTGCTGCAATGCTTACAGATGCCCGAGTGGTCTCCCAATCAATATGCATTGTGCAGGCACCAGCAGCCTTGTCGTAAGCGATGGCGAAGTTCTCCGCTAGCGACGGCAGCTTGGAAACGGTCATATCCACACGCGCAAGTTCGTCGCTTTCGTACTTGTAAGGAATGCCCCACTCGCCTGTTTTCTTGTTGATGATGAGGGTCCACTTGTCCGCCTTGGGAACGGTGAAAATCGTATAGTTGCCAGCGGGTACGGCCTTGCCGCCCACGACAACGTCAGTGCTCGGAACAAAAGTCGTGGCTTCGTTTGCACCCGTGCGCCAGACTTCGCCAAAAGGGACCAATTCACCGAAAATCTTGCGGCCCTTCACGCGCGGGCTCGAGTAATTTGTTTTGACTGTCTTGCCACCGCCGAGATCGCAGATCGCGGAAGCAGCAGGACTGGGACGGCTTCCTCCGCCCGTCTGAGCGCAGGCAGCCGTAGTGATCAAAATGGTGAAAAGGACGGGGACGGCGATTCGTTTTGACATGGATTCTCCTAGGGAAGCATTGAGTATTAGCACTCGGGCACTTAGCTATTCGGCCGGGCAAAGATCGAGGTGGAATCTGCAGGCTGAGCGCTAAACGTCAAGTTGCTGATTGCTTTGACGTATGAACCAAACTTCCGGAAGCCATTATGCACTCCCATCCACGCACGTTACAATCTCCCCATGCCGGTATTCGATGAGAAACACGAAGAGCTGGAGCATTACGAAACCATGATGGGCGTCCCACGCGGGCGTCTGGCCGTGACCATGGATACGATCACCGACGCCATGGCCCTGGTTGGCCAGCACGGTGTTTATTGCCAGAGCCAGCGCTGGCCCGGCAAGCCAGTCATGGACATCCAGATCATTATGAAGAGTCTGACGGACGCGAAAGAACTGATCCAGAGTGTGATGGAAGAACTCAAGAAGGCCGACTAACGGCCAAGAAACAACCGAATGCGAGATTAAAGCTTGTCCCCACCCTACGCTAGCGTGTACTTTCCCCGCTCGATCATCTTCTGCGCGATCTGCTGTCGCAGTTCGATCGTGTTAAACGGTTCGTACTTGGAAAGCCGCCGCAGAATCGCTAGCTGAGTCCGCAGCACGTCTCCATCCGCCACGGCGGCAATCACCTTCTTGGCGGCGGACTCGACTTTCTCCATTGCCTGCGAGAGATAGACGCGTGTCATTGCAATCGCCAGTGCAGCGGAAGGCTCTCCCTTGGTCTCGGCGATCTTCTGCGCCCGCAAAACAGCCGACTCCATTGCATACGTTTCGATCGTCATGTCGGCGATGGCGCCCATGATCTCCTGCTGGTCCTGAATCGCCTGCATATACTTCTGCGTGGCCGCTCCGGCGGCAAACAATCCAAGTTTCTTAGCCTGAGCGACCATCTTTCGTTCTTCGGCGAGTGAGCCTTCCATATCCTCGCTGATCAACGGCCCAGAAAGTACTTCATCCATCAACTTCTTGATGGCCGGCATCAGCGGCAGTTGGCCACTCATGGCGCGCTTCAGCAAGAACCCGGTGATGATGAGGCGGTTGATTTCGTTGGTGCCCTCGAAGATGCGATTGATCCGGGCATCGCGATAGGCGCGCTCAGCCGGGTACTCTTCGACAAATCCATAGCCGCCATAGATCTGCAGCGTCTCATCGACAACGTAATCGACCATTTCCGAAGCCCACACTTTAATGATCGAACACTCGACCGCATATTCCTCGATCGCCTTGCGCGTATCTTTCATCGCATCCGGGCTCGACTTGTCGACCTCACTCAGCGCGTTGTCCATCATGCCGACTGTTCGATAGACGAGGGATTCTCCGACATAGATCAGTGCCGCCATGTTCGCGATTTTCTCGCGCACCAGGCCAAAATCAGCGATGACTTTGTTGAAAGCTTTGCGCTGCTTGGCGTAGGAAATGGCGTGTTCGAGAGACACCCGCCCTCCACCCACGCACATCGCGCCCAGCTTGAAGCGCCCGATGTTCAGAATGTTGAAGGCGATGGTGTGCCCTTTGCCGATCTCACCCAGCAGATTTCCCACCGGCACCCTGCAGTCATTGAGAATAATGGGACACGTTGACGATCCGCGAATGCCGAGCTTGTGCTCCTCCGCTCCGACAGAAAATCCGGGAAAAGTCTTCTCCACCAGAAACGCGGTAAATTTCTCTCCGTCGATCTTTGCAAAAACCGTGAACAGGTCGGCGAAGCCGGCGTTAGTGATCCACATCTTCTCGCCGTTCAGAATGTAATGGTTGCCATCTGCCGATAGCTCCGCGCGGGCACGGCAATTCAGGGCATCGGAACCGGAAGAGGCTTCGGACAGCGCATATGCCCCCACGATTTCCCCGGCCGCCAGGCGTGGCAGATATTTCTTCTTCTGCTCCTCTGTCCCGAAATAAACGATCGGCAGTGTGCCAATGCCAGTATGTCCACCCCAGGTGGTCGCGAAGCCGGCATATTTTGCGATGTGATCGGCGATGACTGCAGCGGTCACTTTATCCATTTCGAGGCCGCCGTAAGCCTCGGGAATTTCTACGCTGCTCAGGCCCAGTTCGCCGGCCTTTTTCAGCAGGTCGCGGGAAATGGAAAAGTCCTTGTGCTCCATTTTCTCGACATTGGGCAGAATTTCATTGACGGAGAATTCTTCGGCCGTTTGTCCGATCATCTGCTGTTGCTCTGTGAAGTCTTCGGGCGTGTAAACTTCATCGGGGCGGCGGGTTTCCAGCAGAAAACTGCCGCCTGAGATTCGGGTCTTGGGAACCGCTGTAGTCGTAGCCATATTCAGAGCCTCGCATGAAAACCGTGGATAGTATGGAGGTCGTACCGGAAGTACACGCTATTCTAATGCGGCAAGCCTCGTAAGGGTAGATGCGAGCAGGTTACGGAAGATTTTCAAAAATCCCTGCCGCGCCCATGCCGCCGCCGACACACATCGTCACCATGCCATAACGTCCCTTGCGCCGGTTGAGTTCGCGGAGAATTGTCGCCGTCAGCTTCGCTCCGGTGCAGCCAAGAGGATGCCCTAAGGCGATAGCTCCGCCATTCGGATTCACCCTTTCAGGGTCGAGCCCGGCTTCTTTGATCACCGCAAGTGACTGAGCGGCAAAGGCCTCGTTCAACTCGATTACGTCAATGTCGGAGAGCCTTAGCCCTGCCATCTTCAGAGCCTTGGGGATCGCGAACACTGGGCCAAGTCCCATCTCTTCCGGCTTGTATCCGGCAGTAGCGAAGGCAACGTAGCGCGCCAGCGGCTTGATGCCCAGTGCTTTGGCGCGTTCTGCGGACATGACTACAACCGCGGCCGCACCGTCGGACATCTGCGAAGAATTTCCGGCGGTCACCGTGCCTTTGGCGTGGAACGCCGGCTTCAGCGAAAGCAAGGCTTCGAGCGAAGTATCCGCGCGCGGGCCTTCGTCCATTTTGAAGATAATTTCCGTTCGCTTGGGCTTCGATCCGTTGGGAGTTGTAAAGCTCACCGGCACCGGCACGAGTTCGTCATCAAATTTTCCGGCTTGTATGGCAGCCAAAGCTTTCTGATGGCTACGAAGGGAGAACTCATCCGCCGCTTCGCGAGTGATGCCAAAGCGTTGGCCGACGCGCTCAGCGGTAAGACCCATATTCAGGTAAGCGTCAGGATAGTGGTCAACAAGCCACGGGTTCGGCGAAACCTTGTGGCCTCCCATCGGAATCATGGTCATGGATTCCGTGCCGCCGGCAACGATCGCCTCAGCGCCGCCGCTCATGATGCGCTCGGCGGCCATGGCGATTGCCTGCAGCCCCGACGAGCAAAAACGATTGATGGTCAGCGCCGACACTTCCACCGGCAATCCGGCGCGCAGTGAAGCGATGCGGGCCACGTTCATTCCCTGCTCGGCTTCGGGCATAGCGCAGCCAAGAATGACATCTTCGATCTCTTTGGGATCAAGTTGTGGCACGCGCTCGATCGCGCCCTTGATGGCGATCGCGGCCAGTTCATCGGGGCGCGTAGCGCGGAGCGTCCCTTTGTAGGCGCGTCCCACGGGAGTGCGAACGGAAGAGGCGATGATGACGTCTCGCATGAGAGTCCTCGATCTCTAAGACATTTCGAGCGAACTAATCATTGGATGCTTTGTATCCTGGGTGAGCTTCAGTTGGCCGGAGCGTAAAAATAGTAATCTGCCGTGTAACTGCTCTTGGCTTCGGTGTCACGATGGGCTGCATCGCACCCTTCCTTGGGTGGCTGGCCGCCATGTGTGTGGACACGCTGAATCGTCGTAATGTTGCTGAGAGCACCCTTGCCTGCGTGATTTACTACCTTCACCAGCAGCCATGGAATTGAATCCCCATCGAGTGAGTCCACCTTGGCGGCGGCTTTGCCCGTAACTTCGCTGCCATCTTTCAGCTTCCACGTAGGCCCCGCGGAGTGCTGCCCGATCACTTTGTCGTTGCGATCACGAAGCTCAGCGTCGGGCGCTTTTAGAGTCCAACTGAATCTGCCGTCCGCAACAGCCTGGCAGGTATAGATCTGCGATCCTGAGGCGTGGGTGAAAAAAACTACATTTTCCCCCGTGGGAGCTTGAATCGCATCAGGAACGTCCGGCGCAGATTCTTTTTGCGGAGAGTTTTTCTCTGACTGCGCCTGGCAATACGCCGCGCCTCGCATGGCGAGAACGGCCAGCGCGCCGACTGTGAAGGCTAGGAAAAGTTTGCGCATGAGCGCGATTGTAGCAGGCAACGTAATGTCAGCCCTACGGCTTCTCCCAATGGGTTGAGGTAAATTGATTGGGGTCGAAGGTATTCGGATCGAGTTTCGGATTCCCCCGAATATCCGAATACTCTTCGCTGAAGGTTTTCTTGTTGTCTACGTAAACTTCCACGCGAGCTGCTACCCAACCCCCCGCAAGTTCGCGGTAATCTTCGAAGCGGATGTCCTGGAATTGTTTTGGATCTTTTTGACTCGGTTCGAATAGGCGCATGAACAGCAACCGGTTCTTGTCCACCCAGAACTGTTTGGACTGCAAATCGCCTTTTTCCGCGCCGACAACGTAGACCGGCTGTCCCTCCCATGTTTCTTCGTGAATCTTCTTGAGATCGTAGCCCTCCGCCTTCGCAATATCGGCCGTTTTTTCGGAAGGCTGGCGATAGACGTCGAACCCCAACACCAGAAGCATGTTTTCGAGAGGCTTGGTTCCCGATTCTTTGCCCGCCTTCATGATTGTGAGGGTGCCGTCTACCATAAGATAGCCATTGTTATCGGCAGCGGTGCCGATGTCGATTCGCAACCTCCCCGGAGCCTTGACGGCCTCGTACCAGGTTTCGACTTTGGTGGTGCCGTCAGCGTTGTAGGTGGTGCTTTTCTGCGTGAACGTAAGGGTCTCATACCATGACTTCGTGTAGCGGTCATGCATGGCTCGAAGTACGTCGTCGCCGCTTCGAAGGTTTTGTGCGTGCGCCAAGATCGCGCTGAAAACAATAACTAGGGCCAGTGTTAGTCTCAGCATTCTCATTACTAGTTCCTCAGCGTCTTTCCCGTCTTGAGCGTGTACTGAATCCTCTCTTGCGTTTTCCTCTCACCACAGAGCGACTTGAACCCTTCCCGCTCCAGATCGAGGATATATTGTTCGCTCACCGGAGTACCGGGAGTGACATTGCCGCAGCAGAGCACCTCGGCGATCTTGGCGCCCAGCTTCACTTCATAGTCGGTAATATATTCGCCCTGGCGCATGAGGTGGACACCCATCTTGAGCGTGGCCAGCAGGTTTTCGCCTGGGGCGGGGATGTCAGTGCGCGCCACCGGCGGTTCGTACCCGGCACCTACAAGTTCCAGCGCCCGAGACTTGGCGTCGGAGAGCACGCGCTCACGATTCATGCTGATCCTGTCGCTGTCATTGAGAAACCCTAGTGCGCGCGCCTCATGAGCCGAAGTTGCAACCTTGGCTGTGGCAATGGTTTCGAAAGCGCGCTTCATGGCCTCCAGTATCTCAATCGATCCGGCGAGTGCGTCGCCCGAAACTTTGCCGCCGCGCGCAGTCGTGGCGCCATCGACCGCGCGGAGCAGCATTTCTTTGCAGCCTCCGCCGCCGGGAAGCAGGCCAACTCCGACTTCGACCAGCCCCGTGTAGAGTTCCGCATGCGGTTGTCGCGCGGCAGCATGAAGCGAAATTTCGGTGCCGCCCCCCAGGCACAACCCGAACGGCGCGGACACGACCGGTTTTGGCGAAAACTTGATGGCTTGTGTCATTCCCTGGAATTGGCGAATGGCGAGGTCCACGTCGTCCCACTCTTCCTCCTGCACGCTCATGAGCAGCAGCATCAGATTGGCGCCAACCGAAAAGTTTGTGGCGTCGTTTGTGATCACGAAAGCTTCGAAGTTATCGCCAGGGCCGCCAGGCTTCAAGGTTTGCAGAATCAGGCTGACGATGTCTGCGCCCAGCGAGTTCATCTTGCTGTGGAACTCGATGCACCCGACTCCATCGCCCAAATCGACCAGCGATGCGCCTGAATTTTTCTTCACCACGCCCTTCGACTTTTTTGCGACGGAGACTGACCACACACCTGGCGGGACCTGTACCGGCCTCCAATGCTCGGTTTGTATATTCCAATATTTCCGCCCGGAGGGGGATTCAGGGTCGTCGATGTACCAACCCTTGTGTCCGGCCGCAAGAAGTTTCTCGACACTTGCCGCCCCCGGCTGGCATTCTTTCTTCATGCGGGCGACGGTGGTCTCGACGCCGGCGGCATCCCACAATTCGAACGGGCCAAGCTCCCAGTTGAAGCCCAGGCGCATGGCGCGGTCGATCTCAACAATCGAGTCGGAGATTTCCGGGATGCGGTTGGCCGAGTAGATCCACAGTTCAGACAACGCCGACCACAAAAAGGCTCCTGCCTTGTCGTTTTTCTGCGCACCGCTAACGTCGAGGCCAAGCAGCATCCTCAGCCGAGCGCCTGTGTCTTCGACATTCTTGGCCATATCCAGCGCTGCAAACTTAGCCTTGCCGCGAGGGTGGTACTCGAGCGTCTTCCAATCGAGCGCCATCCGCTCGTCTTCCTTGCCTTCGCCGCTTTTCAGCTTCTTATAAAACCCGCCCTTGGTCTTGTCTCCCAGCCACTTGCGATCGAGCATCTGAGTAAAGAAATCGGGCAGACGCAGGTCGCTGCGCTCGTCATGCACGTTCGTGGTCATATTGCCGACCACGTGGCCGAGAATATCCAAACCCACCAGATCAATAGTGCGAAAAGTTGCCGACTTCGGCCAGCCCACAATCTGTCCCGTGAGCGCATCGACGTCTTCAATGGTCAGGTCCATCTCCTGCATCAGGCGCATGACGTTCAATACCGAAAAGGTTCCGATGCGGTTGGCTATAAAATTAGGCGTGTCCTTTGCAACAACAACACCCTTACCGAGGCGCACGTCGCAGAAGTGCGATACGGCATCGATGGCTCCCGGATCAGCCTCCGGCGTCGGAATAATTTCCAACAGGCGCATGTAACGCGGCGGATTGAAGAAGTGCGTGCCGAACCATGCCCTGCGAAAGTCATCGGAGAATCCCTCCGCAATTTTCCCGACAGGCAGGCCGCTTGTGTTCGTAGTGATAATCGTTCCGGGTTTGCGGATCGTTTCAACTTTGCGCAACAACGCGCGCTTGAGTTCAAGATCTTCGACTACGGCCTCAATAATCCAATCGACCTCCGCCAGCCTTTTCAAATCATCGTCAAAATTGCCCACCGTAACGAAGCGGGCAAGCGAAGGCTCCATGAAAGCCGCGGGCTTGGATCTCTTGGCGGCGTCGAGGCCGGCGGCGGCAACCTTATTTCGCGCCGCCGGGGCCGCACCAGGCGTCGCGTCCGAAGGAACGATATCGAGCAGATAGCTGGGAACGCCGGCATTGGCAAAGTGCGCGGCGATACGCGTACCCATGGTTCCGGCTCCGAGAATTGCGACTTTATTAATGCGTCTCATACTCTGGCCTCACAAGAGACTCAACCGGGGAGCATACACAGAAGCTATCCCAACTGCCAATCGCTCTGAAAGGCTTGGATCGGAAAATCTAGGGAAGATTATCCACTGCCCAATCATTATTGCCAGTGTTTACGATCACAATCTTCGAGAAATGACGGTGGGCGCGACGACTGTTCGCGGTGTCGCAGACCAGAACGACTGGAAACTCATAACGGCCATTCTTTAGCGCCTTGCCTCGTGTGATTTCGTAGGCGCACGGTTGAGGATTGGAAAAGAAGATCTCTATTGTGTCCGACGTGGCTGCAGACTTCGCATGGCTGCTCAGCAGAACGATCCCATGTTCCACGTCGCCGGAGTGCCACGCCTGAAGAAAGTGGTCGGCGGCGGCCAGAGCCGAGACGTAGCTTGAGTCAACCGCTGGATCAGTTCGCGTCTTGTCAGATACCGGCGATGACATCAGTGGCGTCCAGATAAGCGATACAGTGCCGAATGTCCACGCTAGTCGAACTAGGGCTTTGCGAAAAGGCATGAAGTTCATTATGCCGGATGCGGGGAATACGAGAATTCCTCCCAGGGTTCCTATCGCTCAGGATGCGCTTCCAGGTACTCCCAGGCGCGCGTGGCCATCTGCTTTTCGCCCTTGTAGGCCAGAAGCGAAGCGGCGTCTTCCAGCTGGACCCATCGTGCGCGCGCCACCTCAATTCGCATATCAGGGGCAATCTCGTCGATGCGGCCAGAGCGGTACTGCATCAGATAGAAACTAACAATCTTAAAGACGCGGCCTCCATCCCCCCACGTGCGTGTATACACGTACTTAATGTCGCCAAGTTTTGCTATCAGCTCGGCGGTTAGTCCGGTCTCCTCCCGGACTTCACGCAGCGCGGTCTCGAGCGGCTTCTCCCCTGGATCAACCAGCCCTTTGGGAAGTGCAAGGACTGGTTTGGGCTTTTTGACTGCACGTCCTGGCCTGTCGGTGACCCTCGGGTTCGCCAGGCGTTCAGATTCAACTGGAAGTTCGATGGCGGCCATCCACCATTCTCCTTCGCGCTTCCGAACGACCACACCGCCCGCAGAAATCTCCCGCACCATATAACTGTAAGTTAGCAATGTTACAGGAGTTAGTCACGTCTCAGAGTGAGGGCATACCTGCCGTAACCGCAGTAGGAGCCCAACGTAACGCATGTAGCACCAAAGTGGACTGCTACATTTCTTCGCACGGTGGCATCCTATAAACAAGAAGCAGTGGGCTAGAAACGTGGGGTTCCGGTGAAGAGTTTTGGCAAGATTATCCGGTCCGTACAAGCATTCGGCCGGGAACTGTCCCGCAAGCCCGGAAGGCTCGACGGCCAACCCCAGCCTTCGATTGGGCTGGCGCTCGGCGGTGGCTTTGCCCGAGGCATGGCGCACATCGGAGTCTTGAAGGTCCTGGAAGAAGAGGGAATTGCGATCCGCTATGTCGCCGGGACAAGCGTTGGCGCGCTGATCGGGGCCGCGTATTGCAGCGGCGTTTCCATAGAAGAGCTCGAAAAAGTGGCGCGTTCCTGCCGCTTTACCACCTTTGCCCGCTGGACGGTCTCTCGTTATGGCTTCGCATCCAACGATCGCATGGTCGCATTCCTCGCCCGTATCTTGAAAGTGCAGACCTTCGAAGAATTGCGCATTCCTCTTGGCGTCACCGCGACCGATTTTAATAGCGGCGAGGGCGTGGTGTTTCACTCCGGATCGATCATCGATCCCGTGCGCGCCAGTTGCGCTTATCCCGGAATGTTTTTGCCGGTAAGTATTCGCGGACGTTACCTGGTGGATGGCATGCTCTCGCATCCCGTCCCGACGCAACCTCTACGTGAGATGGGCGCTGAACGGGTACTGGCGGTTCATTTAAAGGGGCAGTGGAATAAAAATGGCGCGCCTCGTCATCTTTTCGACGTGATCGGGCAATCTTTCGCCATCGCGCAAGATCAGATGAGTCATTTGTGGAAAGGCGCGGCCGACGTACTCGTCGAGCCGGATGTCGCCGGTTTCGCCTATGACGATTTCAAGCGTTCCGGCGAGTTGGTTCGCGCGGGAGAAGTCGCTATGCGGCAAGCCATGCCGCAAGTCCGCAATTGGATGGAAGAGCCGGTTGAGGCGTTAGTCCCCGCAAAGCCGCGAGCCCTCGTGGCTCGTCCTGCCCCCATGTCTGCGGACTGACGCATGAATCGCCGGATCTCTCCCGTTTCACTCTCGCATTCACCAAAATACTGACCTACAGCCTCTTGGCCTCGTCTTGGATTCGCAGCCAGGCTCTTCGAACATGCCGTTCCTGTGTGTTGGTCTGGCCCACGCACAATCGCAGAGTCAGCTTCCCGTTCAGTTTGGTGTGCGTAAGAAAAAGATCGCCGCTTCGATTCAAGCGGTCCATAATCGTCTGATTCGCCGTGTCTCCGGCTTTGTGCCGGAAGCAAACTAGGTTCAACGGGACGGGCGCGGGGAGTTCGAACTTCTCGTCATCCCGTACCCACGCTGCGAACTGTTGCGCCAACTGCACGTGCTGGCGAATATGGTGCTGCAATCCTTCCACACCGTAGTGGCGGATCACAAACCATAACTTGAGCGAGCGAAAACGCCGGCCCAGCTGAATGTGCCAGTCGCGATAATCGATGACCGCACCTGAATCCGTAGCCTGGTTACGCAAATATTCCGGCAGGATGCTCAGCGTGCGAACCAGCGCCTTGCGATCTGCCACCCAGAAGCAGTTGCAGTCGAAATTGGTAAACATCCATTTGTGTGGATTGAAGCAGTAACTGTCGGCCTGTTCCACTCCGTTTTGCAAATGCCGAAACTCGGGGCAGAGCGCCGCCGTGCCCGACATGGCTGCATCCACGTGCAGCCACAGATTCTGCCGCTGCGCGATCCGCGCGATCTCGGCAATGGGATCCATCGCATTGGAAGACGTCGTTCCGAGTGTGGCGCAGACAAAGAAGGGAACTAGTCCGGCCTGCCGATCCGCTTCTATTTGCGATGCGAGTGCGTCCGGCAGCATGGCGAAATTCTCGTCAACCTCAATGAGCCTCAAATTCGAACTGCCGACACCCGAGATCATTGCGGCTTTCTGCAGAGAGGAGTGGGTTTGTGTGGAAGCGTAAGCGACCAATCGTCCGGGGCAACCTTTCTCGTTGCTGGCATAGTTTGTGGCGCGTTCGCGCGCGGCGAGCAGGGCGCACAGCGTTGCGCTCGATGCAGTATCCTGAATCACTCCTCCGCCGGTGTTCGATGAAAGAAATTTTTCCGGCAAGCCGAGCATTCCAACCAGCCAGTCGAGCACATGCGTTTCCAGTTCCGTACACGCCGGGCTAGTCGACCACAGCATCCCCTGCACTCCCAAGCCAGAAGACAGAAGATCGCCGAGGATGCCCGGCCCCGAGGCGTTGCATGGAAAGTAAGCGAAAAAGTTCGACGATTGCCAGTGCGTCACGCCAGGCAGGATCAGCTTCTCAACGTCCTTCATCAGTGCCTCGAAAGACTCTCCTTGAACAGGAGGATTCACGGGCAAGGCCGCGCGAGTCTCCCCCGGCTTTACCTTGGAGAGCACGGGGAACGACTCAACCCGCGCATGGTAGTCAGCGATCCAGTCCACAACGGCATGGCCGTGGCGGCGAAATTCTTCAGGCGTCATGTGAAAAGATTTTTCTTCGGGCACGCGACCGAACCTCAGAAGTTGAAGATCAGAAGTAAAGGGGAAATCGTATCAGACCGAATTCGGTTTTCTTTCGTGACCGGGTTCGTCTTTGGTCAAAGACGCCCAAGCCGCCCAAAATAAAGTCGCGTCTTGTACTCAAATGCCGCCCGTCCGTGGTCCGAACACTCATCGAAGATCTGCCGCAACTCGCGCAACATCGGCTGGTGGTTGGGATGCTCCGGTCCCGGTGCGTACGACGACGACAACAAGCGCCCTTCGATTCCCGCGTAATCAAATTCCTGCCGCATATCAAACGCACGCTGCTCAAATGGAGAGGGGTCGAAAAACTCGTTCACCGCATCCGTGGTCCGCTCATGCCGGACCTCCTCGTAATCAGTCCCGTAAGTTAGCAACAGCTGTTCGTAGTCGCGAAGAAATTTTGTCGAGTCGATGACTCGCTCATTCCACAAAAGCACCAGCCAGCCACCGGGTTTTAGGATGCGAACGAACTCGCGCCTCGATTTCTGCCGCTCGAACCAATGTGCCGCCTGCGCCGCGGTTACAAAGTCGATACTGTGATCGGTCAGAGAAGTCGCTTCGGCAGTGCCTGCGATACTAGTGAACTTTGGAAATCCCGCCAGCGCACGTTCTCCGGCTGCCCGCATCTCCGCGTTTGGCTCGACGCCGAAGACGGGGTTGCCATTCTCCAGCAGCAAGCGCGTCCAAAGGCCGGTACCAAACGCGATATCGGCGACCAAATGCTGCGGCATCAGGCCACATTCGTCTTTTATCGCCTGAATCGCTTCGGGCGGATATCCGGGGCGGTAAAGAACGTAGTTTTCTACACGATCGGAAAATCGGCTGGTAGCGTTGGAAGCAGGCATTAGGTTGAAAGTGGCAAGATTTTTCATCTTGCCAGATAGCCATTTTAATTGCAGGATAGTGACATTGTCCCTCCCAGACTCCCTGTGCATTTCCCAGTCGATTTCTCATTGGAATTTGAGAATCAAGCCCGAGCCGCTGTTGATTGCGTTACCATTTCACCGAGTCATGTTTGCCGAAAGATGAAAGTTTGCCTTGCATGAGAGTAGTCATCAAAGTCGGTACCAGTCTGATCGCTCCCGGCGGTCAAATCGACGCGAACCTGCTGCGTGCCATGGTCGACCAGTTCGACCTCAGTAAGAACGAATATCTCATCGTGACCTCGGGCGCGATCGCCGCTGGCATGTCAGGATTGGCTCTGCGCAAGCGCCCCAGCGACGTGCCTGGCATGCAAGCCTGTGCCGCCGTCGGACAGAGTAAGCTCATGCACACCTACGAGCGTCTGTTCTTCGGCAAAAAAGTCGTGGCGCAATTGCTCCTTTCGAGCGATGACTTTACGTCCCCGGTCCGCTACAGCAACTTGCAGAACGCGCTCGCTGAACTGCTTTCCCTCGGAGTGGTGCCGATCGTCAACGAGAACGACAGCGTCAGCGTGCGCGAACTGGAAGGCGCATTTGGCGACAACGACGAGTTGAGCGCGCTGCTCGCCACCGCCGTGAAAGCTGACTGGCTCCTGCTATTGACGAACGTAGATGGATTCCTCGTGCCCAATGGCCGCAAGAAGCCCAAACTGCAGCGCGTGGTGCGTAAGCTGACCCCCGCGCTGGAAGCGCAATGCAACGGCAAGAGCACTCTGGGACGAGGCGGGATGATTTCAAAATTACGCGCCGCCAGACTGGCCAGCGAGGGCGGGGTACGCGTCGCCATCGTGAATGGACGCCATCCCCAAGGCATCACATTGGCGATGGAGCGAAAAATCGGCACTTATTTTCCGCCACCGGAGGTGAAAAACTAATGGCAACAATTGTCGCGAATGCGCTCTCTACGCAAGAAAAATTAGTGCGTGCCCGCGCTGCCTCCGCTGGCTTAGCTTTGCTCTCCACTGAAGAAAAGAATCTCTTACTGCTGAAGATCGCTGCCTCGATTGAGGCTCACTCAGAATCAATTCTCGCGGCCAATCAGAAAGATATGGAATCTTCCGGCCTAGAAGGCGCGATGCTCGATCGTTTGCTGCTGACCGCCTCGCGAGTCAATCAGATGGCACAGGGCGTGCGCGATGTGGCCGCGCTCCCCGACCCGATTGGCGAAACTCTCGCCGAGTGGACTCGCCCGAATGGCCTGCATATCCGCAAAGTCCGCGTGCCGCTGGGCGTGGTGGGAATCATCTATGAATCCCGGCCCAACGTAACCGTGGACACTGCCGTGCTTGCCCTGAAAACAGGCAACGCGATTGTCTTGCGCGGAGGAAAAGAAGCTATCAGAAGCAATCAACGCCTAGTGGAAATTCTAGCCGCTGTGCCAGGCGTTCCCGAGGGTGCAATCAAACTTCTCGACGCAAGCACGCGTCAATCGGTGCAAGATCTCATCAAGGCTCGCGGATTGGTGGATGTGATCATTCCCCGCGGCGGCGCCGGACTGATCGCCTTTGTCACCGAAAACTCTTCTGTGCCTGTGATCGAGACCGGAGCAGGGAACTGTCACATCTTTGTGGACGCCTCCGCCGATTTCGAAATGGCTGATCGGATTGTGATCAACGCCAAAACGCAACGCCCCTCAGTTTGCAACGCGGCAGAGAAGCTCCTGGTGCATGAACAGGTCGCGGCAGAATACATCCCGCGAATAGTGAAGAAGTTGACCGAGGCCGGCGTTGAAGTTCGCGGTGACGAACAATCCCGTCGCCTCGCCGCCGAAACGAAGATGAAGGCTGCCACTGAACAGGATTGGTACGAAGAGTATCTGCGCCTCTGCCTGGCTGTTCATGTAGTTGCGGGCGTCGAGGAAGCCATAGCTCATATCAACCGCTATTCGACGAAGCATTCGGATTCCATTGTGACCCGCGAAGAAATCAACGCCCGTAAGTTTCTGCGAGGCGTCGATTCTGCCGCCGTCTACTGGAATGCATCCACTCGGTTTACCGATGGCGCGGAGTTCGGCTTCGGCGCAGAGATGGGCATCAGCACCCAGAAACTTCATTGCCGCGGGCCTTTCGCGTTGGCCGAGTTGACTTCGTCGAAGTACGAGATTGTGGGAACGGGGCAAGTGCGGTAACTACGACGCCTCTCGACTGGCGATCACCGCCAAACCGGAACGCGCATAACGTCAAAGTGATGATCGTAGGTCCAAACCTCCACCTTCAGACGTGTCGCCAATGTCGCGACCGTCGCGTCAACTAGGCTGATGTCCTGATCGGATAATGCCCGCAAAATGGCGCAAGCAACCGAGTAATCCTCTGGTGTCGGATTCAATAAGGCAGCCTCCACTACATCGCCCAGCCATCGCAAGGCAGCTTGAGAGCCAAAGCGCTTCAAGACCAGGCTGTACGCTTCCAGCAGAATGGGATAAGGAATTAATACCATTCGACCGTCGCGATCCAGTTCATCGATCTGGTGGAGGGCCCGTTCATGGTCGGCGTCGTTTTCATCAGCCGCTGCGAACAACGGGCCGGTATCTGCCAACACGGCGCGCATCACTTCTTAGTACCAGCGAGGTAGGCGTCGTGTTCCTGGCTTATATCGCTGCGGCCGCTTTTACCAAGCGGAGTGATTCTGAAGGGGCGGCGGCTAGCGAGAAAACCTCTTTCTCTGAGGTACTCGCGCAACGCCGTCTGTACTACAGCTGTAAGAGAGGGTGGCGCTTCTTGCGAGTGCCGATAACTCTCGACAGCCTCGGCTAAATCGTCCGGGAGGGTCATAGTGGCTCGCTTCATGGGTCTAGTGTAGCACCAGCTGGTGAAGTTGGTGTGTTCATATTAATTGTGATACCTTACTCTCCTAAAGTTCGGCCACCGACAACATGCGTCCGCTCGCCATCTTGCTTTTTCTGATTGTAATTTCTCCAAGCACTCCGATGGCGGTGGAAGAGCGCGCTGCCGACACTTCTCGTAATTCCCAACCCATCTTCGGCTTCCGCGATTCCTCCGCCGAGACCGCCACAGAAATCCGCTTTCTGGCCGTTCCCGACCCTAAGCTCGCCGAAGAACACCTGCGCACTCTGACCAAAGCCCCCCATATGGCGGGTACGCCAGAAGACAAAGCTACCGCAGACTACGTAGCGCGGAAATTCCGCGACGCCGGACTCGACACCGAAATCGTCGAATACAAAGTGTGGATCAACTATCCCTCGGAAATCAGCGTGGATATCACCGCTCCTGCTGGAGCCGAGATGCATGGACCTACCCGCGAGCACGTCGACGGAGATCCCTACGACGGCGATCCGCGCGTCGTGATGCCGTTCAATGGCATGTCGCCCTCGGGAGACGTAGAATCCGAAGTGGTTTACGCGAACTACGGCACGCCAGAAGACTTCGAGAAGCTGGATAAGCTCGAGATCGACGTGCGCGGAAAGATCGTCATGGTGCGCTACGGCCAGAACTTCCGCGGCGTAAAAGCATTCGTCGCGCAGGAACGGGGCGCGGCTGGAGTGATTATCTATTCTGATCCGTTCGATGATGGCTGGCGGCGGGGAGATAAGTATCCCGATGGCCCGTGGCGGCCCGATACCGGGGTGCAGCGCGGTTCCGTCGGTTATATGTTCGAGTTTCCGGGTGACCCGACAACGCCCGGGTTTGCATCCATCCCTTCGTTACCGGATAGCAAGCGTGTTTCGCCCGAGCAGTCCGCGCAGATGCCGAAGATTCCTGTTACGCCGCTTTCTTATCACGACGCGGCGCCCATTCTTCGACATCTCGGCGGCCCCGATTCGCCGCGCGAATGGCAAGGGGCGCTGCCCTTCACATACCACGTTGGCCCCGGACCCGTGCGGGTAAAAATGCACCTCAAGCAGGACTACCAGTTCCGCACCCTGTGGGACGTAATCGGCCGGGTGCGTGGCAATGATTCGCCCGAGGACTGGGTGGTTGCCGGCAATCATCGCGACGCATGGGTCTACGGTGCGGTAGATCCCAACAGCGGAACAGCGGCCATGCTTGAAACGGTCCACGGCATCGGGGAGTTGCTGAAGTCGGGTTGGCGGCCAAAGCGCACGATTGTTTTTGGCAGCTGGGATGGCGAAGAAGAAGGCCTGATCGGCTCAACCGAGTGGGCCGAGCAACACGAATCCGAACTGGCGAATGCTCCGGCGTATTTCAACATGGACGTAGCCGTCTCAGGGCCGAAGTTTGGCGCATCGGCAGTGCCCAGCCTGAAGCAGTTCTTACGTGACGTTGCCAAAGCGGTACCCAGTCCGAAGGGCGGAACGGTCTACGACGCGTGGCAGAAAAATGAACAGCCTGGCGTTTCGACGCAGTCGCAGGCGGAAATTGGAGACACGGGCCGCACTCCGGCCGTGTCCACCAAAACTGACGCTCCAGTTGGCGACCTCGGCAGCGGCTCGGACTACAGCGCTTTCCAACAACACCTAGGCGTTCCCTCCACGGATATCAGCTCCACCGGTCCTTATGGCGTGTACCACTCGGTGTTCGATAATTTTACCTGGTTCAAGAAATTTGGGGATCCCGATTTTGTCTATGAGCAACAAATGGCCCGAGTTTTCGGTTTGGAGGTGTTGCGCATGAGCGATGCCGACGTCCTGCCCTACGACTATGAAGAGTATGGAAAAGAGATCGCCGCGTACCTTGAGACAGCAAAAACAAGGGCAGAGGACAAATTAGGAAACCGGACTCCCGACTTCAGTCGGGCGATAGCCGCCGCAAAACATTTTCAAGATGCCGGTGCGAAGATTTTATCCAAACAAAAAGCGCCTTCACGCGATCCCGCGCGCTTGAACCGGGTGCTTCGCGGCGGCGAGCGCGCTCTCCTGGTGCCGGAAGGTTTACCGCATCGTCCCTGGTTTCGACATGCGATCTACGCTCCCGGAGAATATACGGGCTACGCTGCCGTCGTGATTCCAGGAGTGAATGAAGCGCTCGATAAAGGCGATGCGGATCGCACGCGCCAGCAACTGACAGTTCTAACTGCGGCGCTCGAGCGGGCGGCAAAGATCTTAGATGGATATCATTGAGTATCATTGACTAGTCATCTGACTAGTCATATAATCTGGAATGGGTATGGAAGCAATGAGTCCCTGGCAACTACAGGAAGCGAAGTCCCGATTCAGCGAATTCCTTAATGCAGCCCTTACCAAGGGTCCGCAGGTAGTAACGCGTCGCGGTGTAGAAGCCGCCGTTCTGGTCCCCATCGAGGAATGGCGCCGGTTGCAGCGGTCCAGCCGCCCCAATATTAAGGAACTTCTCCTTGGTCACGGGCCCCGGCTGGATATCGAGCTTCCGAAGAGGGGTAGGTGGAAGCGCCGGCCGCCCATTGACTTTACGCATCCGGATTTCAAGTGACCCGCTATTTGCTTGATACCAACGTGATTTCCGAATTGCGCAAGACCAGGCCTCATGGTGCGGTCGTGTCCTGGCTGGAAACACTTCGCGTCGAGCAGATCTTTCTTTCTGCCGTGACCATGGGCGAATTGCAAACCGGCGTCGAACTCACGCGTCGGCAAGATGCGGCCAAAGCCCACGAGATCGAAACGTGGCTGATTTCATTAGAAATGTCGTTCGCCTTCGTGCCGATGGACGCGGCCTGTTTCCGGGAATGGTCGCGTCTGATGGCCGGAAAGCCCGAAGTCTTGCGCGAGGATGCAATGATCGCGGCAACCGCCAGGGTCTGCGGGTTCACCGTTGCAACCAGAAATGAGAGAGATTTTAAGCCTCTTGGTGTAGAGATCCTCAACCCATTTAAATTCCACTAACCCGCGATGACTGCCAGCCACGCCCTCGGTCAAATCCTGCGCACGCTGCCCCACCGCAGCCGGAGGAAATGGCAAGATTCTCGGTGCCCTGATTCCTGCCGATTGCCGTCCAACTGGTGTGGGGCGGCGTGGCCTATTTCAAGAGCTATTGCGCTGCAGCGCTAGCCCGTATGGTTTGAGCATCCTGCTCGCGAATGGGTATAGCGAGAACGAATTTTCGGCGAACTTCCGCTGAATTCATGCGTACCACAAGCAGGCGCCCGTGCGCGCCGGAGGGCCGCATGCCAGCAAGAAAATTCGCCAGCGTTTCTACCTTGCACAAGATATTGCTCTGCTGTCTTTTTCTAGTTCCTCTCTGCTCAGCCTCGGACCACTGGAAAGATTGGGATTACGAGGAGACCCACGACGAAATCCGCGACTTCGCCCCCGGCAGAATGGTCCACCTGCGCATGAGTGTGGGCGATCTCCATATCACTCATGGCGATTCCAGCAAGATTCGTCTGCATTATACCGTTAAATCCCGGCGCGAAAACCGCTTGAAAGAGGCGCGAGTCGATTTTGAAGTTCGCAATGGCGACGCAAACATCGAATTCCATGCACCGGCGAGCGGTAACACTCAGTTCGATGTTGAACTCGAGGTCCCGCAGAATACGAATCTCGACGTACATGAAAAAGTGGGAGACCTGACAGTGGAAGACATCGAGGGCGACAAGGACCTCGAATTAGGAGTCGGGGACATCCGAGTGACTGCTGAACGCGCCGGCTATCATGTCGTGCGCGCCAGCGCGGGCATCGGCGACGTGAACGGCGAGGGCTACGGCGAAACCAGCGGATGGCTCGGCAAGACCCTGAAATATCACGGCGACGGGAAATATGAACTGCGTGCCCACGTCTCGGTCGGGGATATCAACTTGGAAGAGAAGTAACTGCTCATCACGACGACGCCACTGTCCACGTTCAAGTGGAACCAGTCAACGCCTGGCAAAAACACTACCGCGTAAGCGATAACATTCTGCTTGACATTCGCTTTATATTCGCCAACAATGGCGACATGGCTATCACACGCAGGCAGCGCGAAGTGTATGACTTCATCTCCCGCTTTGTGGCCGAGCACGGATATTCTCCGTCGTTTGAGGAGATTGGCAACGGGCTTGACCTGAATTCGCTGGCCACGGTGCACAAGCACATCACCAATCTGGAAAAAAAGGGACTGCTCACCCGTGACTACAACCGCAGCCGCTCGATCGATCTGTTACCGCCCAAGGGCAGGCTCAAGCAATCGATGAGTGTGAACACTGGGTTAGTGTTGCCATTGCTCGGGCGTATCGCGGCCGGCCAGCCCATCGAAGCCATGCAGACCAATGAGACGATCTCCCTCGCGGACTTCGTGCGCTCGAAAGAAGTCTTCGTGCTGGAAGTGCGTGGCGATTCCATGCAGGACGAAGCGATTCTCGATGGCGATTATGTTCTGGTCGAGAAGTTGAAGACGGCGCACAACGGAGACATTGTCGTTGCGCTCGTGGATTCGAACGACGCTACTTTGAAACGTTTTTACCGGGAGGGCGACAACATCCGGTTACAGCCTTCGAATGCGAATCTGAAGCCAATCATTGTTCCTGCCGGATCGGTGCAGGTGCAGGGAAGAGTGATTGGCGTGTTGAGGAAGTACTAAAGGGTCCGCCGCCGCATTTTTCCTTAGTCACCCTTTGCCCTTCAAGCCACACAGAGCCACGGCTCTAGAGAATCCACCCTACGGCTTCACCACTAATATATTTGCCGCGCAGTTCGCTCCGGTGTAGCAGAAGCTGTTGGGTGAATTGGGAAGCGGATTGAACGAAACGGGTGGTTGCTGGTCGGTCCCTAATGCGGTGTTGACCACGTGCAACAGACCGTCGGAGCCAGCGATGTAAATCAGCGAGCCATCTACGGTGATGTCGGCGGCCAGGGGAATCGCGTTGTTGATGAGCGGGATCCCACGCGTAGAGTGGGTGTTGAAGTTGTAGATGAGCACTCCCAAGTCACTGGTGATGATGTAGACCTGCGTGCTGTCGGGCGAGAGAAAGAAATTGATGGGATGGAACGTGCCCTGGCCTATGTTGAGGTGGATCGGGGAGTAGGTCGGAGGCGTGGCGGCGGGAGCAATCACTGCAAGCTGAACTTGCTGCGGACAGAGTGTATTCGGGAGCGCTGGCGAGGAGGTGGTGGCAATGATGTCGATCCCTGTGTTATCCACCCCGAAGAAAAAGTCGAGCCCCGCAGTTTGAAGAGCGACCGGAGGATTGCCAAAGATCGTAGTATTGCCGGCGGGAACGTTTGCTGCAGGCACCATCTTCAGAAATAAAGGAGGAGTGAGGATGGCCCCGGCAGAAATCGACGGAAAGACCGGCGAGTTGTCGCAAGTATTGTAGGCGGCAAGATTGCCGGCAGAGCTTCCTCCCGTCAGCAGGGCGAATGATCCGGTGGACGAAAAAACAATCGAGGTGGCTGGCGTCGGCAGCGTGATTGGAGATATTAGGTATTGCAGGCTCGAGTACACATACAAACTGGTGCCCCCATTGCCGAGGATGAAGGCTTTCAATCCATCCGGTGAGAACGTCGCTGCGATGGCATTGCTGATGTTCAACGCTATCGTGAATGCTGGCGTAGCACTTGTGACATAAACCTGATTGGGAGTTGAAACCGTGTCCGAAAAGACAGCTTGATTCCCGTTTGGCGAGACCGCCAAGACTTTGCCGGTGACTAACCCAAGCGGAGTGCCGGGGGCTGCGAGGGTTGTGAATGCGCCGGATGTTCCTCCGACGCTGCCAGGAGTGACTCCCATCGCGCCGAAGTCACTGCCCATGTACGCTTTGTCTCCCGCCGGATCGATGAGCAACGAGTTCGGCGGGTTAGGAATTTGCGACGCATTCCCGGACAGATTCGTGGATGTTGAAACGCTATAAGCGGCTACCGAACAAGTCGGGTCGGTCCGACAGTCCTGAGTGCTCACCATCACATTGGTCGAGGTGGTGGCGCCGGTTACCAATCCAGAAATTGCCGTGACGGGATAGACAGGCTTCGGAATATAGGGTGGCGGGTAACCAGCGAGATTCAGCGGGAATCCGGCATTACACGTTGGCGGCGTGCACGATGCGGTGATAGAGGCGGCTCCTGGCTGAGCCGTGGTCACACTGCAAATGTCGGTCGCGGAGCAACCGGAACCTACTGTGAGTGCAGCCGGAGCGGAGGAAACCCAGGTCAGCGAAGGTTTCGGTACGATGCATCCCTGCACATCCACCGCCGTCGCAGTAATTGTTTCTGCAGTTCCCTTGTTGGCCAGAAAACTTGTAACCCCACTTACTTGCGAACCGTTTGAGCCGACCGACAGGTCGATGCAGCTGACCGGGCAGCTTTCGATGAAAGGGTAGGGTTGGCTTGAAACTCCAGAAGCCGACGCGACGATCTGTGTTTGCCCGGGTCCGGCGGGAGAAATGGAAATCTGGTTGGTCGCGACCGTGAGAGTCTGATCGACAATCGGAGTGATCTTCACGACGCTGGGATCGATTGCAGCGAAGGTGAACGGGCCGACCAGAGCTGTAATATCCGTGCCTCGGCTGAAGGCAGTCGCTTGCAGGGTTTGGGTTTGATTGGCTGAGAGGCAAAGGCTGGTAGCGTTGAACGCGATGTCGCACGCTGCCGGCAGCGCAGTCTGCGTAGGGCAGGCTGGCGGTGGAGGTGTAACGGGCGGAAGGATGCTGATTTGAATGTTGTCGATCGGCGGATGCACAAAGAAGAGAGTGGGTGCGCTGGTGGCACCCAATGCGGACGCGGTCACTTGGGCCGTGCCCGTGGCAGCTGGGGTGCAGATCGAATACAGCGGCGCATTCCAGGTACCGGCGCACGCGCCGCCGTTGGGAGCCACGTCGAGAATTCCGGGATTGCTAGAAGCGAAGGTGAAGGTCGGAGTTATATTCGCGTTCGTGCCGTTTTGCGCAGCAGCCGTCAGTTGCAGGATTGAGCCGACCTGCATGGAAAAACTGGAAGCGGGAGTGAGGGTGATCTTCGCCGGAAAGGGAGAGGCTCCTGGAGGTTTATGACCCCCGCAAGCCGGTAACAACAGCAACAATGTGCCGGCGATGAAAATCGACGTCGTCCAACCGAAACGCAAACTTCCCATGCATCCTCTCGTCGCCTCATCTGTTTATGTGCTGGGCGAGCCGCTCAATGGAATGGAAAACGTTAAGTGTAGAGAACAGCGGGAGATTCAGCAAGCGTCAGCGTGCGCGTGACACTGCGTTCCAGCGTCCCATTCTGCATGGGATGCAAAACAACCGTAGACTCGATGTATGTAGAAGGAGAATCTTGGTTCTCATCGGCCATTTAGCCATGCTTCGACTTGCTTTCAGATTCAGTCCTCAACAAAGGCCTTTAGTCTGGACAGCGCCTGGTCCCACTGCTCGGAGACCAAATCCAGGTGCTTCTTGATCCTACCGATCGGTTCCGGATCCAATTGGAATAGGCTTTTGCGTCCGGCACGGACGCAATGCACGATTCCCGCATTCTGCAACACGTGAAGGTGTTTGGTAATCGCCTGCCGGGTGAGATTCGAGCCTTCCGCCAATTGGGAGATCAAGTGCGGTTTTCCGCGGGAGAGCTTTGACACCAGGGACAGGCGCGTTTGATCGCCCAACGCGGCAAAAACGGAAGCATGTGCCTGCCCTCTGGTGGCCTCGCGCTTATGGTTTTTGCGAGACATGGATCTCGATGTTCTTCATTTGCTCCGTCCAACCGCCATCATTCATACGAAACGCCTCACTCCGGCGGTTCGCGGGAATTTTATCGAAGCCCGACTCCGTAAGTTGCAGCAACGTACCAGTAGCGGTTTTCTCAAGTTTGAATTCGACCAGAGTGGGTGTTTCGCCCGAGTAGTCCTGCTTGGGATCGATCGCATAGGGGTGCCAGGTGAAGGAGAAGAGCCGCTCGTGCTCCATCTTCTGAACAATCGCCTCCCATCTGAGGTGTTCGTACCCAGGATAGGTGATCTGGCCATGCGTAATCTGCCCTGGCGCGAAGGGGCCATCTATTTTGACACGGAACCACTCACCAAACTCCTGATAGTCCGTGAGCGCGCGCCACACGCGGGATATTGGCGCTAGTCTGAGGCAAAACAAAATGCAACCGATTGGTTGCGTATTCGAAAAAATCGCCCGCGCCGGTAATTAGCGATCTTAAAGTCCTAGCCGAGTATCCGTTTTAGAGACAGAGCTGCCCGCAAACGCAGACCGTTCCCCGGCAAGACAGTGTTAAAACGCTAGCCCGCAAAAAGATAAGTTGACGACGTTTCGATTCAGTTGCTATAGTTGTTAGGTTCCGCGAGTTAATCCAGGCTTGCTGTGTGCCGCGAGTTTCGCAAAATTGTGCGAGAGCTCATCGGTAGAGTTTGAGAAATGCGTTTCCGGTGTATAGAATTAAGTCAAGGTCCGGAAACTTTCCTCGCTGAAACGTTCCTGCGCTACCTTTCGCCCAACAAGGGCTTCTGAAGCGTCGTAATTGGACGCGGCGGCGGTTTGCGAGAGGGTATGCAGGACAGAGCTGGCGATACGGAGTACCCCCGGAGTTTTGGGCCGGGTGCCACCGTCGGCAGCATAAATCTAGTTGGGAATCCAGAATCTCTCTCCGTGATTCGCGGCGGTGAGAAGCCTGGTGGGCGGTGGCTGCCTGCCAGCCCGGATTGTGCAGCGCTCCGGGAAAGCTGACATGCTGCGTACTGCCCGCGAGAACGGGCGTTGGTGTAAGGGGTTGGCTTTTTGTAGTGACGAGGATCAAAGAGTGCCTACATTTAATCAGTTGGTTGCGCAGGGCCGCAAGCGGCCTCGATATAAAACGGCGAGCCCGGCGCTCGAAGGGTGTCCGCAGAAGCGTGGAGTTTGCACTCGCGTCTACACGCAGACGCCGAAGAAGCCGAACTCAGCGCTGCGGAAAGTAGCGCGCGTGCGACTCACCAACGGGATTGAAGTCACGACCTACATCCCCGGCGTCGGCCACAACCTGCAGGAGCACTCGATTGTGCTGATCCGCGGTGGCCGCGTGAAGGACCTGCCAGGTGTGCGCTATCACGTAATTCGCGGGACGCTCGATGCAGTGGGCGTTGCCGGACGCCAGCAGGGACGATCGAAATACGGCGCCAAGCGCGCCAAGAAGGGCTAAGAAACATGCCGCGCAAAGGACATACATCCAAGCGGACCGTGCCAGCCGACGCCGTTTATGGCTCGAATCTGGTGACCAAGTTCATCAACTCGATGATGTGGCAGGGCAAGCGCTCGACCGCCGAGGGCATCTTTTACGAAGCTTTAACCAAGGTGCAGGAAAAGGGTGGCGACGAAGCGATCAAGCTATTCACCAAGGCTGTCGAGAATACCAAGCCGCTGCTGGAAGTGAAGACTCGCCGCGTCGGTGGCGCAAACTATCAGGTGCCGGTGGAAGTGAATGCCGACCGGCGCACGTCGCTGGCGATCCGCTGGCTGTTGACCTACGCGCGCGGGCGAGCTGAACGAGGCATGGTGGATAAGTTGAGTAACGAATTACTGGACGCCGCCAACGGTAAAGGCGCGGCAATCAAGAAGAAAGAAGATGTTCACCGCATGGCCGAGGCCAATAAGGCTTTCGCGCATTATCGGTGGTAAGGAAGCAGCTTTTAGCCGTTGGCCCTTAGCTGAACCAGGGTCGATCGAGCTAACAGCTAAAGGCTAAGAGCTAATAGCTATTTTCGGAGCCCAGAAAGAGTTAAGAGTCGTGCCTAGAACAGTCCCATTAGAACGTTGCAGGAACATCGGCATCATGGCCCACATCGATGCCGGAAAGACCACTACGACGGAGCGCATCCTGTTCTATACAGGCAAAACGCACCGCATCGGAGAGGTGCACGAAGGCACTGCGACCATGGATTGGATGGAACAGGAGCAGGAGCGCGGCATTACGATTACGTCCGCGGCCACGACCTGCACCTGGCGCGACATTCGCATTAACATCATCGATACGCCGGGCCACGTCGATTTCACCGCGGAAGTCGAGCGGTCGCTGCGCGTGCTCGATGGCGCAGTCGCGGTGTTTGATGCGGTTCATGGAGTGCAGCCGCAGTCGGAAAAAGTCTGGCGCCAGGCCGACAAGTACGGCGTGCCCCGCATTTGCTTCATCAACAAGATCGACAAGATGGGCGCAGATTTTGAACATGCGGTCGACACGATTCGCAAGCGCCTCAGTGCCAAGCCCGTCGCGATTCAGATTCCCATCGGCCAGGAAGACAAGTTCAAGGGTGTCGTCGATCTGATCAACATGAAGGCGATTGTCTGGGTGGACGACACGATGGGTGCCGAGTACCTT
>Ga0210401_10000884_pt1 | contig 36185 bp, 33 predicted proteins | sample IncBWH32MmetaG_FD_150866 | JGI IMG/M metagenome (GOLD analysis project Ga0210401, IMG submission 150866) | Forest soil microbial communities from Barre Woods Harvard Forest LTER site, Petersham, Massachusetts, United States - Inc-BW-H-32-M | ecosystem: Environmental > Terrestrial > Soil >... | reverse complement strand
CACCCCACCCCGATCGCTCATTGCATTCGCGATCGACCCTCCCCTCCAGAGGAGGGTAAACAAGAGCGAGCACGACTGTTCGAAGCCGGTCTCATCGCGCAGCAGCACGGAGCCACCACATGACCCTGCCAAGCCTGTTTCTCTCGCATGGTGCGCCGACACTGCCCCTGACCGAGACACCGGCGCGGACATTTTTGGCGGGCCTCGGAACGCAGCTGCCGCGGCCCAAGGCCATCCTGGTGATCTCGGCGCATTGGGAAACCGAAGGGCCGGCCGTCAATGCGGTCGCGGTCAACGAAACCATTCACGACTTCCACGGCTTTCCACGGCCGCTCTACGCGATGCGCTATCCGGCGCCCGGGGCGGCTGAGCTTGCCGGACGCGTCGCCGCGCTGTTGCGGGCGTCCGGTATGGACTGCGACATCGATACGCGCCGCGGGCTCGACCACGGCGCCTGGGTGCCGCTGCTGCTGATGTATCCGGACGCCGACATCCCCGTCCTGCAGCTCTCGGTGCAGCCGCATCTCGGCGCGGCACACCATCTGCGCGTCGGGCGCGCGTTGCAGGCGCTGCAGGATGACGGCGTGCTGATCATCGGCAGCGGCAGCATGACGCATGACCTGTCGGAATTCCGCGGTCACGGGCTGGACGATCCGGCTCCGGCGTGGGTGACGGGCTTCGCTGATTGGTGCCACGACGCGCTGACGTCGGGGCGCACTGACGATCTCTTGAATTATCGCGAGCTTGCGCCGTTCGCGCGCAAGAACCATCCGAGCGAGGAGCATTTCCTGCCGCTGTTTGGCGCGCTGGGCGCGGCCGGCACCGACGCCGTCGCCGAACGCCTGCATGCCAGCGCAACCTTTGCGATCCTGCGGATGGACGTTTATGCGTTCAAGGCGGCTGGAGCCAGTTCGCGCGATGCCGCGCAGGGCGCCGCTGTCGCTTGACCAAAAAAATCGGCGGCGCCTGCGCGCCGCCGACAACCACCGGGCCTACAGTGGACGGGGGGATTTGGCCCGGTGGACGTCGCCGAAATTATTGACGCAATGCAGCCTAGAGTCTTGTTGCAGATCAGGTCCAATCGTATTAATCTGGCAATACGATAAGAAAATCTGATCGATGATCTCCTTCAAACAACTCAGATATTTCGACGCGGTCGCGCGCACGTCACATTTCGGCAAGGCCGCGGAACAGTGCACCGTGACCCAGCCGGCGCTGTCGATGCAGATTCAGGAGCTGGAAAAGTTCCTCGGCGTGCAGCTGTTTGAGCGCTCGCGCAATGGCGCGATGCTCACCGAGGCCGGTCGCGAGGTCGCCGGCCGCGCCTCAAAGGTGCTCGCCGAACTGCGCGACATCGTCGACTACGCCCGCCGCGGCGGCGGCGTGGCGGGACCGCTGCATCTCGGCGTGATCCCCTCGATCGCGCCTTACGTGCTGCCGGCGTTGTTGCCTGTCGTGCGCGACACCTATCCCGATCTCGAACTGCATCTGCGCGAGACCCAGACCCAGCACCTGATCGACGAACTGGTCGACGGCCATCTCGATCTGCTGCTGCTGGCGCTGCCGGTGGAACATGGGGAGGTCGAGACCACAAAACTGTTCACCGACCGCTTCCTGCTGGCGATGCCGAAATCACGCCGGATCATCAACCGTGTCCGCGCCACGCCCGAGCTGTTGCAGCAGGACCGGCTGTTGCTGCTGGAGGAGGGGCACTGCCTCAGGGATCAGGCGCTGGCGTTCTGCGAGCTGCGCCGCGTCGACAACATCGATACGTTCGGCGCCTCGAATCTCTCGACCATCGTGCAGATGGTCGCCAACGGCCTTGGGCTGACGCTGCTGCCGGAGCTTGCGGTCGATCTCGAGGTCCGCCGCGGCGACATCAAATTGATGCGCTTCGTTGATCCGCAGCCGCGCCGCACCATCGGGCTTGCCTGGCGCAAGTCGTCGCCGCGCAAGCGCCATTTCGCCGAACTAGGCAAGCTCATCACCGAGGCGACGGCGGCGCAGATGCAGCTCTCGGCGGCGGTGTGAGCGCTGCCAGCAAATCAAACCGTCGTCATGGCCGGGCTTGTCCCGGCCATCCACGCCTTTGGAAGGCACGGAAAAGAAAGACGTGGATGCCCGCGACCGGTCTTCGCCTTCGGCCTCGACCCGGCACTGAAGCGAGGCGCGCCGAAGCTCCTGAGCGAAGGCGGGCAAGCGCGGACATGACGAGCATATCTCGACATGAGAGCCCGCAATGAAAACCTGTGACATCGCAATCATCGGTCTTGGCCTGATGGGCAGCGCCGCGCTTCATGAGCTTGCGCGCCGCGGCGCCGACGTGCTCGGCTTCGACCCGCTCGCGATCGGCGCGGCGCGCGGTTCGTCGCACGGCTCCTGCCGGATCTTCCGCCGCTTCAATTTCGAGAGCGAAGCCTATACGGCGCTCAGCGACCGCGCCTTTGCCGGCTGGCGCGCGCTGGAATCCGCGAGCGGACAAACCGTTCTGATGCCAAGTCCGATCCTCGAAGCGGGGCCGCCGGGCTGCGAGCTGGTTGCGAAGTCGCGCGCGGCGGCCGCGGCCGCCAAGAGCCGCATCATGGGGCCGCGCAATGGCCGCGAAGCCAATGCGGCGTTTCCGGCCTTCAACCTGCCCGAGGACTGGGACGTCGTCGTGAACGATTCGGGCGGCATTCTCCTGGCCGAACGCGCGTTGCGCGCCTTTCGTGCCGGCGCCGAAGACCGCGTGATTTTAGAAACCGCGCAGATCGCGCCGACACCTTCCGGCATCCGCATCACCACGACACGCGAAGAGATCATGGCGGCGCAGGTGATCGTATCGGCGGGGCCATGGGTGACGGATCTCGTACCAAGCTTGCGGCCTCATCTGATGGTGACGCGCCAGGCGGTCGGCTGGTTCGCGCCGGCGCGGCCCGAGACCACGGCTTATGGCGAATTTCCGATCTTCATCCTCGATGGCGCGCGCGGCATGGTCTACGGCTTTCCGGACTTCGAGGGGCGCGGCGTGAAGGCCGCGCAGCACGATCACGGGCCGGTCGTCGGCGCCGACCAATGGGAGCCGCCGGCCAGCGACCTCGAACTGGACATACCGTCCGCCACGCTCGCCGAACTCGTTCCCGGCGCCGCTGGCGCGGTCATCGACCGCGACATCTGTCTCTATACCAACACGGCGAAGGCCGACGTCATCGTCGATGACGGCAATGAGTTCATCATCGATCGCCTGCCGGCCGATCCGCGCATCATCGTGGCGTCGCCCTGTTCCGGCCATGGCGCGAAATTCGCCACCGCGATCGGCGCGATGCTCGCCGACATGGCGCTCGATCCGAAACTCAAGGCGATCGACGCGTTTCGGCTCGATCGGTTTTCGAATTTTGCGTGAGGCGACACGTCGGCTCCGCTGGAATCACGGTTCCATTCTAAACTGAGTGTCATCTCGCGAAACAGAGGCCTTGGAGTTTTCACCGCGGTGTCTTGCTTTGGTCAAAGCGCTGGGTCGATTTAGCGGAGACCGCAAATCATCCTATCCGGGGGGCCACGTACCGGACAAGGAGCGCCAATGAACCGCGCGCCGAACCTGCAAGCCTTTCAGTCCAGCGAAACAAGGAATTCGCCCGAGAACGAACGTCCAGCCTACGACTACAAGGAGATCGCCCGCGAAGTCCTCGCGCGTATCGACCAGCGGCTTGCCGGCCTGAGTGACGCGCCGCGGCAACCGACTGACGCGCGGCGCGGCGAATCCCAATCCGAGGATGCAAGCGACGACGAGCCCGTCGGCGATGGTATGAGTCCCGACGATCAGAGTGCGCTGGTCAGGCTGGCTGTCCGCGGCCTTTTTGGCTTGGTCGTGTTGGCGAGCCTCATCGGTGCGATCGCCTATCTGTGGTCTCACCTTGATGCGGCAGAGCAGACGGTTGCGAAGTGGTCACCCCGGGCCATCCTGAGTTCGATGACGGCGGAGGAGAAGCCGCAGCCGGCGGCCGAGCCGGGCTTGCTTGCCGCAGCAAAGACGTTGGCGGACGCTACGCCGGCGCAAGCCGCGGCTTCCGCGCAGGCCGCAACATCCGCGCAGGCTGCGACACCGTCCCGGACCGCGCCGGACGGCGACAAGCCTGCCCCGGCGCCGGTTTCTCCGGAACTGGCCGCGCTGCTGCGCAAGGTCGATCGCGACATCGCGGGCCTCGCGCAGGCGGTCAATGAACTCCGCCTTGCCCAGCAACAAGGCCAGCAACAGGCGAGCGAGGATACGGTAAAGTCCGCGGACGAGATCAAGACCGGCGTGAACCAGCTGGCCCGATCGATCGTGAAGGCGGAGCAGGACGAGCAGACCACACGGCCAAAACCCTCCGCGCCGTCGCGCACCGCTGTGCCCGTGCCCGCACCCCGTAACCGCCGATACGCCCCGATGTACTACTCGCCCCGCGACGCGCAGGCGGAGTTTTTGCGCTAGCGATAGCGAGCGAAACCCGTGGGATAGGTTAGGTCGCGGGTCGGCATTCCTGCGTCATAAAGCGGTTCTATGCGCTCGTCCTGAGACGCTTGCCGACGGGCCCGCGCGCAGCGCGGCCCGGTGATAGGCTGAGCAAACGTCTCGAAGGATGCGGCCCGCAGATCAGCGTCCAAGCCTCATACGCGGCCGGTCGTCAGCGCCTGTGCATGCGGTGCAGCGCCCGCCCTTGCACGGAACTTCCGTTTGGTCCTACAGTCCCGCGCAACGAGACGCCGCGACGGCGATTGCGGCGAACAAGAAAATCCGGGAGAGCGCCTCATGAAGATGCCGCCTGTCAGCCGTCGTGCACTGGTCAAATCGTCGGCGGCCGCCGCGACATGGCTCGCGCTTTCGCCCGCGATCATTGGGCGCGCCGAGGCCGCGACCTTGAAGCTGAAATGCTCCTCCTCGCTGCCCAACGATTCCAAATTCGCCAACGGCCGCGTCTACTACGACAATCTGGTCAAGAACCTGAAGGCAAACGGCCTTGGCGAGCAGGTCGACGTCGCCTTTTTTCCCGACAACCAGCTCGGCCAGGAGATCGACGTCATCAATTCTGTCAAGCTCGGGGTCATCGACCTGATGGTGTCGGGCTCCTCGATCTCGGCCAATCTGGTGCCGCTGGTCGGCACCTTCGACCTCGGCTATCTCTTCAATAGTTTTCCGCAGCAGACCAAGGCGTTCGACGCGGGCGCAGCGAAGCCCATCGAGGAGGCACTGCTCAAGGGCGCCAGCATCCGCATCATTGCCTGGGCCTATAATTTCGGCTCGCGCAGCGTGCTGGCGAAGAAGAAGGTCGAATCCCCGGAGGATCTCGCGGGGCTGAAGATCAGGACCTTGCCCAATCCGATCATCACCGAATGCCTGCGGCTGATGGGCGCAGCCGCAACGCCGCTCGCTTTCGGCGAGATCTACACCGCGCTGCAGGCCGGCGTGCTCGACGGGCTCGAGCACGATCCGCCGACCATCTTGGCCAGCAAGTTTTACGAGACCTCGAAGAATTACGCGCTGACGCAGCACATCTTCTCGCCGCTCGCGATCTATTTCAGCGAGGCGACCTTCAACCGGATGGATGCGAAGCTGCGCGAAGGTTTTTTGGACGCCGCGCAAAAAGCAGCCGGCGACACCCGTACCCATGGGCTTGCGGTCGAGACCGAGGCGCTGGCCGCGCTCAAAGACAAGGGTGTGAGCGTGATCGCATGCGACAAGGAGCCGTTCCGCAAGCGCGTCGCGCCGCAGACCGACAATTTCATCAAGGCGCACCCGGAAGCAAAGCCGGTGGTCGACGCGATCCGCGCCACCCAGGCCTGAGCAACCGATGACGTCAGGCGCCATACAAGCGACGGCGACCGCCGGCCGCCCCCGGCTGCTGGCTGCGCTGCTCGCGCTCAGCGACACGATCGCGGCGATCATGCTGGCCGCCGACCTGCTGGTGGTCTGCGTCTCGGTCGCCCTGCGCTACTGGTTCAATGCCCCGGTCGAATGGGCCGACGATGTCGCGCGCGGGCTGATGGTCGGCTCGAGTTTCTTTGGCGCGGCGAGTGCGCTCGCCCGCGGCGACAATCCGGGCGTCCGCTTCTTCGTCGACAGGCTGCCGCCGGCCGCGCGCGCCGTGGTTGACGCTACGGCCGCGCTGCTCATGGTCGTGATCGCGGGCACCGTCGCGTTCAACGCCATCAAGCTGGGCGGGCTGACAGCGGGCCAGACCACGGGCTCAGGGCTGCCGCTGGAGCTGACGTTCTATCCGATGGGCGTCGGCGCCTTGTTCATGACGGTGTTCGCGCTCGACCTGTTCCGTGCCCGCTCGCTGCGCGACATGACCTCCGGAGTAATTGTCGCCGCTGTCATCGTGGGCCTCTATCTGGCCTGGGATTTCTTGGCGCCGGATTCGGTGCCGTCGTCGGGCGTGCTGATGCTGATCGGTTTCTTTGTTACGCTGTTCGGCGGCCTGCCGATCGGATTCGCGCTGGCGCTGGCCGCATTGGTCTTCATCTGGGTCGAGGGCACGCTGCCCGGCGTCATCTTCGCCCAGCAGATGGCGCGCGGCATCGACAATTTCGTGCTGCTGGCGATCCCGTTCTTCATCCTGGTCGGCTATCTGATGGAAGCCAACGGCATGTCGGTCCGCCTGATCGAACTGCTGCAGCGGGGTGTCGGGCACATGCGCGGCGGGCTCAATGTCGTCATGGTCACGTCGATGGTGCTGTTCTCCGGCATCTCCGGCTCGAAAATGGCCGACGTCGCGGCGGTCGGCTCGGTGCTGATCCCGGCGGCGCGGCGCAGCCGGCAGAACCCGGGCAGCGCGGTGGCGCTGCTCGCCGCCTCCGCCGTGATGGCGGAAACCATTCCGCCCTGCATCAACCTGATCATTTTGGGCTTCGTCGCCAACCTCTCGATCGGCGGCCTGTTCGTGGCCGGCCTGTTGCCGGCAGCGCTGATGGCGCTCGCCCTGATCGCAGTCTCGATCGCATCGGGCAAGCGACCGGCGGCGGACGATGTGGTCGCGCCGCGGACACCGATCTCAGGGCTTTGGAGCGGCGCGATCGCCGCGTTCGGACTGATCTTCATGATCTTCTTCGGCTTCAAGAGCGGCTTTGCCACGGCGACCGAAATCTCGGCCTTTGCCGCCGCCTATGCCATCGTGGTCGGCAGCGTGATGTTCAGGGAACTCGGGCCGAAGGCGGCCGCCGCCAGTTTCGTGCAGGCGGCGACGCGCTCGGGTCTCGTGCTGTTCATCGTCGCCGCAGCACAATCCCTTGCCTTCATCCTGACGCTGCAGCAGGTGCCGCATATGGTCGGCGAGTTCATGCTGTCGCTGTCGACGACCGGCGGCGTGTGGCTGTTCCTGCTGCTCTCGATCGCGGTGCTGATCGTGATGGGCTCGGTGCTGGAGGGCGCGGCGGCGCTGATCATTTTCGGACCGCTGCTGCTGCCGGTCGCGGTCAAGCTCGGCGTCGATCCTCTGCATTTTGGCGTCGTGCTGGTCATCGCCATGGGGATCGGACTGTTTGCGCCACCGCTAGGACTCGGGCTCTATGGCGCCTGCCTGATCGGCAATGTGCCGATCGAGCAGACGGTGAAGCCGATCCTCGGCTATCTCGGCTTGTTGTTCCTGTGTCTTCTGGTGATCGCCTTCGTGCCGATGCTCTCGACCGCTTTGCCGCGCGCCTTCGGTTATTGATGAGGTTGTCGTGAAAGTCCTTTTGACTCACCCGCCCGAATTCCGGCGCCAATATTACGGCGAGCGCAGCCTGCATGGCCTGCAGGCGCTGGCTGAGGTCACGCTGCATGGGGGCGAGGTGCCGCTCGACGCCAATGGCCTGGTTGCGGCCGCACGCGACGTCGACATCATCGTCGCCGATCGCATGACCGAGGGCAGGGGCGGGATCTTCCCGAAGCTTCCAAAGCTGCGCGCCTTCGTGCGCTGCGCGGTCGACATCCGCAACATCGATGTCGCAGCCGCCTCCGCCGCCGGTGTGCTGGTGACACGCGCCTCGCCCGGCTTCGTTCCGGCGGTCGCCGAGCTCGCAATCGGCTTCATGGTCGATCTGTCGCGCGGCGTGTCGCGGGCGACCGCGGACTATCAGGCCAGCCGCAAGCCGGAGGTGTTCATGGGGCGGCAGCTTGCGGGCAGCCGGATCGGCATCATCGGCTATGGCAGCATCGGCCGGCATCTTGCCGTCCTTGCGAAAGCGCTCGGCATCGAGGTCATGGTCGCCGATCCCCATGCGACCCCTGATGACCCCGACATCCGGCATGTGCAGCTCGACGATCTCTTGCTGCAGGCCGACTATGTCGTGTGCCTTGCGATTGCCAATGAGCAGACCGAAAATCTGATCGATGCCGCCGCGCTGGCGCGCATGCAGTCGCACGCCTTCTTCATCAACCTGTCGCGCGGCAACCTGGTCGATGAGGCCGCGCTGTCGGCGGCGCTGCGCGAGGCCCGGATCGCCGGCGCCGCTCTCGATGTCGGCCGTGCCCCGGACCAGATGCCGACGCCGGAACTCGCAGGACTTTCCAACGTGATCGCAACGCCGCATATCGGCGGGCTGACGCCGCAGGCGATCGAACATCAGGCGTCCGAAACCGTGCGGCAGGTGGCCGCGATCATCAAGGGCGAGGCCCCGGTTGGCGCCGTCAACGCGGAGCACTGGACGCGGCGGCCATGATTGCAGCGCTGTCAAAGCGCCTGCCCTTCTTCTACGGCTGGGCGATCGTCGTGGTGACGTTCATCACCATGGCGGTCGGCGTCAACGCGCGCACCGCCTTCTCGCTGTTCTATCCGCCGATCCTCTCCGAATTCGGTTGGGAGCGTGGCGTGACGGCGGGCGCGTTTTCGTTCGGCTTCGTCGCCTCGGGCATCGCGAGCCCGTTGATCGGCCGGCTGATGGACCGCGCCGGCCCGCGCGCCGTCATGGAGCTCGGCGTCGCGCTGATGGGCGGCGGGTTGCTGCTTGCGCCGCTCACCTCGCAGCCCTGGCATCTCTATTTGACCATCGGCGTGATGGTCGGCGTGGGCAGCGTCTGTCTCGGCTATTCCGGGCAATCGCTGTTCCTTCCGAACTGGTTCATCCGCCGCCGCGGGCTCGCGATCGGCATTGCCTTTGCCGGCGTCGGCATCGGCTCGGTGACGCTCCTGCCCTGGGTGCAACTGATGATCGAAGGGACCGGCTGGCGCGCCGCCTGCACCGCGATGGGGCTTTTAATCCTGATCGTGCTTGCGCCGATCAACCTGCTCTTGCGCAAGCGTCCCGAAGATCTCGGGCTCGTGCCGGACGGCGAGGCGGCGGCGCATGCGGCATCCGTGCGGCCCGTGTCGAACATCGTCGATCCGGTGTGGGCTGCGACCGACTGGACCTTGCCGCGTGCGCTTCGGACCGCGCGGTTCTGGTGGATTGCGCTGGGTTATTTCTGCGGGCTGTACATCTGGTACGCGGTGCAGGTGCACCAGACCAAATTCCTGCTCGATATCGGCTTCTCGGCGAATGTCGGGGTCTGGGCGCTCGGTGTCGTCAGCCTGCTCGGGATTCCCGGCCAGATTGCGCTCGGCCACATCTCCGACCGCATCGGGCGCGAAGCGGTGTGGGCGATCAGCTGTCTTGGCTTTGCGATCTGCTTCGCCTCGCTGATTGCGCTCAAATTCATGCCGAGCCTGTTGCTCGTCTACCTCATGGTGTTCACGCAAGGCGCGCTCGGCTACGGGCTGACCTCGATCATGGGCGCGGTGGTGCTGGAGATCTTTCAGGGCGCCCATTACGGCAGCATCTTTGGCACCATCATGCTCGCCGGCCTCGCCGGCGGCGCCGCGGGGCCCTGGGTCACCGGGCTCACGCACGATCTCACCGGCAGCTACACGCTCGCCTTTGCGATTGCCATCGCGATCAGCACGCTCTCGGCATTTGCGATCTGGCGGGCGTCGCCCGGCAAGGTGCGCGCGGTCGCGGGCAGGTCAGGCCGATGAGGCGCCGATCGCCCGTTGCAGGTCAGAGATCGCGCGCAGAAAACTGTCGGCCGGCGTGGTCTCCGGATCGATCAGCCGGTGCAAACGGAAGCCGTCGTCCAGCGCCAGCACGATCGCGGCGGTCCATTCCGCGTTGCGGGGCGTGTTGCCGCTGTTCTTCAACGTGGTTTCGACGATCTCCGCGATCAGTTTGCGCCGGGCGCGCAGGCGCTTGGCGAGTTCCGGCCGGCGCTTTTCGGCGCGCGCGACGAACAGGATCATCTCCATGTGCAGAAGCGGCGAACGGCCGAGCGGATCCTGTCGGCTGCGGTCCATCGTCTTCAACGCATCGAGAAAATCCGCAAGGTTCTGGTGTCTTGCGAGCAGGTCGAGATTGCGCCGGATCGACTGCTCGACATGGTCCTCGAGCATGGCGATGATCAGTTCGTCCTTGCTCTTGAAATTTGAATAAAATGCGCCGCGCGTGAACCCGGCCGCGGCGGCAATCGCCTCGATGGAGGCGCCGCCGATGCCCTGTACCTCGAACACGGTTGCCGCGGCCTCGAACAGCTTTTCGCGGGTCGCGTCCCGTGTCGGTCTGGTGCGAACTCTTGACATCGGCGGAATTTAGGTCACAATGCAACTCGATACAAGTATGTATCGAATTGCATTGAATTGATGGGTCTTCGGGGCAACGCAAGCGAGGTTCCCATGAACGAGCACGCGAAGGCAGCGCAAGCCGAGCCGCTGTTCAATCCGCTGTCGCCGGATTTCATCCGCGACCCCTATCCGCATTACGAGCGCCTGCGCGCCACGGATCCGATGCACGTCACGCCGTTTGGCGCGATCGTGGCCAGCCGCCATGCGGAGGTCAGTCTGGTGCTGCGCGACAAGCGCTTCGGCAAGGCCTTCGTCGATCGCAGCATCCGCCGCTACGGCCCCGACATCATGGCCGAGCCGATTTTTCGCAGCATGAGCCATTGGATGCTGCAGCAGGATCCGCCGGACCACACCCGCCTGCGCGGGCTGGTGGTGAAGGCGTTTACCGCGCGTCGCGTCGAGGACATGCGGCCGCGGATTCGCGAGGTGGTCGACCAGACCCTCGATGCGGTGATCGATCGCGGCCGGATCGACCTGATCGCGGATTTCGCGTTCCGCCTGCCGGTGACCATTATCTGCGATATGCTCGGCATTCCCGAGGAGCATCGCGAGGTCTTCTACACCAGTTCGCGTACTGGCGGGCGGATTCTCGATCCGGTGCCGCTGACGCCGGCCGAGATCGCGGAAGCCAATGCCAGCAATGCGATCGCGAAGATGTATTTCGAGCAACTGTTCGAATTGCGCCGGCGTGAGCCCGGCGACGACCTCACCACCCAACTGGTCCAGGCGGAAGAGGACGGCAGCAAGCTGACCAACGAGGAGTTGACCGCCAACATCATCCTGCTGTTCGGCGCCGGCCACGAGACCACGGTGAACCTGATCGGCAATGGACTTCTCGCCTTGCATCGCAATCCCGATCAGCTTGCGCGGCTCAAGGCGCGACCGGACCTGATCACGAACGCCGTCGAGGAGTTTCTGCGCTACGATTCGTCGGTCCAGATGTCCGGGCGGGTGGCGCTGGAGGACATCGAGGATCTCGGCGGCAGTCGCATCGCCAACGGCGACAACGTGCTCTGCCTGCTCGGCGCGGCCAATCGGGATCCCGCCGTCTATCCCGACCGGCCTGACAGCCTCGATATCACCAGGCCAAATGTGCGCCCACTCTCCTTCGGCGGCGGTATTCACCACTGCCTTGGCGCCCAGTTGGCGCGGATCGAGGCCGAAATCGCGATTTCCACCCTTCTCAAGCGCCTTCCGGGCCTGCGGCTCGATGACGCGGTCAATCCGCAGTGGCGGCCGACCTTCGTCCTGCGCGGCTTGAAGCGCCTGCCAGCGAGCTGGTAAGACTTTCGGCTCAGGCACGGCCGCGCCGCGGACGATGATGGCGGAGTTCGCATCCCAAGGGTGCTGTCACTCCGTCATACTTGCCCTTATATATGTGCAGCTCCGGCGCGGTCCTGGCTTCGGTGGGCGGCGGCATCGCGCGGCCGGAGCGTGTGTCGCAGGGGAGACCCGGTGCAGACGACGCTGCTCGGACTAGCCATTGCCTTCATCATAGCGCTCCTTGCCGCGCTGATCGGGCCATACTTCGTCGACTGGAACCAATTCCGGCCGCAATTCGAGGCGGAAGCGACCAAGATCCTCGGCATGAGGGTGCGGGTTTCCGGCAAGCTCGATGCGCGGCTGTTGCCGACGCCATCGCTGCGCTTGCGTTCCGTGACGCTCGGTGGCGCCAACGATCTCGGCCGCGCGCGCGCCGACCGGCTCGACGTCGAATTCAGCCTCGGCTCGCTGATGCGCGGCGAATGGCGTGCCAATGAACTCACCATCGGCGGCATGGCGCTCGATCTCGGGCTCGACTCGCGCGGCAGGCTCGATTGGCCGACCGCGAGCGGAACGTTCGATCTGGCCTCGCTGGCGATCGACCGGCTGAACCTCAGCGGCCGGATCGCGCTGAACGACGTCGCCAGCCGCCGTACGATCGAGCTCGAGGACATCGCCTTCTCGGGCGATGTCCGCTCGCTCGCAGGCTCGCTGCGCGGCGATGGCAATGTCACGGTCGCTGGAACCCGGTATCCGTTCCGGATCTCGTCCGGACAGACCCCGGATGGCGGCGGCGTCCGCGTTCATCTGGGCATCGATGCCACCGAACGCACGCCATCCAGCGATTTCGACGGGCTGCTCAGCCTCGCGGAGCGGGTGCCGCATTTCGAAGGCACGATGACCTTGAGCACTGCGGTCGTGCCGGGAGGGAAGGACAGCGACGCGCCGCAACCCTGGCGGATCTCGGCCAAGGTCAAGGCCGATCCCGCCGCGGCGCGCCTGGAGCAAATCGAGGCCAGCTATGGCGCGGACGAGCGCGCGTTGCGCGCCACCGGCGCCGGCGATGTCCGCTTCGGGGCGGCGCCGCAACTGCGCGCGACATTGTCCGCGCGCCAGCTCGACGCCGACCGGCTTTTTGCCAAGGAAGGCTCCAAGGACACCGGCAAGGAAGGCTCCAAGGAAGGCTCCAAGGAAGGCGCGAAGGAAAGCGCAAAGGAAAATTCCAAGGAGAACTCCAAGGAGATCAAGGAAAACGCCAAGGAAAACGCCAAGGAAAACGCCAAGGAAAACGCCAAGGGGAATGCGAAGGCGAAAGACGTCGCGGAGCCGCAGCGATGGGCGCCGGCGTTGCGAACGCTGGTGGCGACGCTGCCGAGCCCCCCGATGGCGACGCAGATCGAGCTCGGCGCCGAACAGATCATGCTGGGCGGCCGGCCGCTGCAGAATATCGCGGTGACCGTTCACGGCGATGCCGCGGGCTGGAAGCTCGACTGGCTGGACGTGCGGGCGCCCGGAGGGACCCATGTCGCCTTCACGAACTCATTGATCGCGCCGCCCGACAGCCTGTTTTCCGGCACGCTCGATATCGAATCCACCGATCCCGATGTCCTGGTCTCCTGGCTGCAGGGCCGTGGCGACAGTGTCCCTCGCAATCAGAAGCCGCTGCGCTTTCGCGGCGACCTCCGCGTCAGCGCGGATCGCGTCGCCATCGAGGCGGTGAGGGCCGAGATCGATGGCGGTGCCGTCGAGGGACGCTTGGCCCTGTCGCATCCGTCGTCGAACGGCTCGCGCTTCGAAGCCACCTTGAGGGCGGATCGCCTCGATCTCGACGCCGCCAACGCGGTCGTGCGGTCGCTCGCGGGACCCGCGCCCGACTGGCCTGACGAGGCGCAGCTGTCGCTCGACCTCGGCCGCGCCATCTGGTCCGGCCAGGAGCTACGTCCATTCACGGCCAAGGTCGGCTATACGGCCAAGACGCTATCGCTCGATCAGTTGAAGTTCGGCCAGCCCAACGGCGTCGCGATGGAGGGGACTGGTCGCTTCGATCGCGGTGAGGCGACCGGCAGGCTCGCGCTTTCGGCAAGCGCGGCCTCGCTCAGTCAGGTGAATGCCTGGCTCGCGCCGGTCGCACCGGCGCTGGTGTCCCGCCTCGAAGCCGTCGGCCCGGGCACAGGACCCGCGCGCCTGAAGTTGACGCTCGACGCCGCCCGAAATGCCGACAGCGCCGACCGCACCAGTCTGCGCGCTGTCGTGGACCTCGATTCGGCGCAGTTGAAGGGCACCGCCACGCTGACGACAAAGCCCAGCAGCGCGTCCCTTCGCGGCTTTGATCTCGCCGAGATCGGTCGCAACGAGATCGGCGTCGAGACTCACCTGTCGGCGGAGCGTGGCGCGACGCTGTTCGCGCTGATGGGGATCGACCATTTGATCGCCGGGGGCGATGGCCCGGCGCAACTCGAGGTAACAGCAAGCGGGGCGTGGCGCGCCCCGCAGCGGATCACGATGCGGATGTGGGGGACGGGCGTTGATGCCGACGTTCAGGGAACCGCGGAGCCGTGGGCGGACCCCGCCAAGGCCAATGTCGGCTTGCGGGTTCGCAGCGTCAATCTGGCGCCGCTGTTCGGATTGAAGCCTGCGGACGCCTCGGCGCAGAATATCAGACTGTTTTCGCATGTTTCGCTCGCGGGCAACAAGCTGACATTCGAGGACCTCGACAGCGTCGCCGCCGGCTCGCGGCTGCGCGGGCATGTCGCGCTGACACTGGGCGAAGAGAAGCAGGTCGAAGGCGAAGTCGGTCTCGACACGATCGACCTTGCGCCGGTCTTTGGGCTCGCGATCGGAGCGGCCGGCCGTGACGCGGCAGAACCGCTCGGGGGCGGCCTGATGAAAGGCTGGCGCGGCAAGGTCGCGTTCCAATCGCTGCACGGAACGCTCCCGGGCGGAATCGAATTGCGCCCGGTCGGCGGCACGCTGACGGGCGATGGCCAGTCGCTGGTGCTGGACAACGTCAAGGCCGGCATCGCCGGGGGCGAGGTGACCGCCAGTCTCGACGCGCGGCCGGGCGCCAACGGCATTTCGCTCAGCGCACGGCTTGATCTCGCCAATGCCGATGGCGGCGCGCTGCGTTATCGCGGTCTCAAAATGCCCGCAGGCCGCGCTTCGGCCCAGATGACGCTGACGAGCCAGGGCCGCAGCGTGTCAGCCTTGACCGGCGCGCTGTCGGGAAATGGTGTCGCGACGCTGAACTCGGCCAGCATCGCCGGCCTCGATCCGCGCGCCTTTGATGCCGCGCTTCGTGCCAGCGATGCGGGTCAGGTGACCGATGACACGCGGCTGCGGCAGATCGTCGACCCGCTGTTGTCGGGTGGCAGCCTGTCGGTTGCCTCCGTGCAGGTCCCGTTCACGGTCAGGGACGGCCGGCTTCGGGTCGGTGCAACCACGTTGGAGGCTGACGGTGCGCGGGTGATCGTGTCGGGCGGGTATGACATCCCCGCGGATCAGGTCGACATCCGCGCGAGTCTCGCCTCGACCGAGGTCGGCTCGGACAAGAGCCGTCCCGAGATCCAGCTCTTTGCCGTGGGCACGCCCGATGGGTTGAACCGCACCATTGATGTCACCTCGCTCTCCTCGTGGCTCGCGGTGCGCGTCATCGACCGTGAGACGCGACGGCTCGACTCGATCGAGCGTGGCGAGACGCCACCGCCGCTGGCCACGTCGATCCCGCCATCGGCCGTCGTGCTGCCGCCGGTCACCTCGGCAGTTCCGGGTGCCGCGGCGCAGCCTGATGCTCCTGTCGGCGACGCCGCAGCGCCAGGCCCCGCGCCCTATCGGCCGCAGCCGAAGCCAAGGGTGGTGGCGCCGCGCGCGCCCGATGTGTCCGCAGCGGCGGGGCCCAATGTCAGCCAGCAGGTTGCGCCACTGCCGCCGCCCATCGAGATCAGGCCGGTACCGAGTCCTCTGCTCGCCAGGCCAAAGCCGCGTCCGCCGATGGTGCTGGTGCCACCGGCGGTCAGTCCTTGATTCGCGCTCATGATGACGTTGCGCCAGGTCGAGGTCATTCGCGCCGTGATGGTGACGGGCACGATCGGCGGCGCGGCAAAGCTGCTCAACGTCTCGGCGCCCGGTATCAGCCGACTGGTCAAATACACCGAGCGGTCGCTCGGCATCCGGTTCTTTCAGCGGCAGAATGGGCGCTATTTCCCGACGCCTGAGGCGGAAAACATCTTTGAGCAGATCAACGGCGTCTACAAGAAGGTCGACGACCTCTCAGAGATCATCTCGAAGATCGGGCGTGGCGGGCTGTCCGAGTTGCGCGTCGGCTCGGTGCCGAGCATTTCCCAGGTCATGGTGCCGCGCGCGATCGAGCGGGTGCGGCGGCGCTACCCGGATCTCGGCATCGACATCAATATCCTGAAGATCGAGGAGGCAATCGACTATCTGATGCTGGGACGCGGCGAATGCGTCGCGATGAGCTACCGGCTCGATCATTCCGGCCTCGATTTCATGCCGCTCGCCTCCGGCGAACTGTTCTGCATCGTGCCGCCGGGCCATGAACTCGCCGGCCGCAAGCAGGTTTCCGCGGCGGAGATGACGCGCTATCCCCTGATCGGGATCGATCCCAATGACCCCTATGGGAGGATCATGGCCGAAATGTTCGCCCGCCACAAACTCACCTACAACATCACTATCCGCGCGCGTTTCGGGACAACGGTGTGCGCGCTGGTCAAGGCCGGGCTCGGAATCGCCGTCATCGATCAGTTCACCGTCGCACATGGCGGCTATCCCGGTGTCGAACTCTTGCGCATCGCCGAGCCGACCCGGTTCGACACCTACATCGCGGTGAAGCATGGCGCGCCGTTGTCGCTGCATGTCGAATATTTCATCGAGGCGCTGCGCTCGGAAATGCGTGCGCTCGAACCGGGCAGGGGCGGCGCGAAGGCCTCGGCGATCCGGCTGCGGAAAAAATAACATCATGTTATGTTTGTCGACCAAATGAGTAATTGTGTTAGATCGCGAACGCGTTATCGTTTTTGTCGTTTCGTCGCGACCGTGCAGCGCGACAATTGACATCACGAGACCAAAACCCCGTGCCCAGACGCCCACCTTTCGACCAGCGGCACTTCCTGACCGGCCTGATCGGAGCGCCGATCAGGCATTCGGCGTCGCCCGCGATGCACGGGCAGGCGGCCGACGCGCTCGGGGTGCGCTGCCACTATCAGCTCATCGAGGTCGCCGGCGCGGACCGCGCGCAACTGCGCGCGCTGCTCGATGGCGTCAGGCGTCTCGGCTTCTCGGGCGTCAACATCACTTTCCCCTACAAGGAGGCGGTGGTCGATCTGCTCGACGACCTGTCGCCGCCCGCGGCCGACATGGGAGCGGTGAATACGGTCGTGGTCCGCGACGACAGGCTGATCGGGCACAACACCGACACCACTGGTTTTGAACGCGCCGCGTCCGGCCTTGTGGCCGAGTCCGCCCAGGGGGCCGTCGCGGTCCTTGGAGCGGGCGGTGTCGGCAAGGCGATCGCGTTCGCGCTGGCACGGCTTGGCGTTTCAGAGGTGCGGATCTTCGACACCGACCGCACCAAGGCCGAGGCTCTCGCGAGCCTGCTCGCTGCCTATCGCGGCATCTCCCTCGCCGGCAGCGTTGCGGATGCGCTGCACGGCGCGGTCGGGTTGGTGAACGGTACGCCGGTCGGGATGCTTCCCAATCTGGGGATGCCGGTGCCGGAAGAGCTTCTGCACGACGGTTTGTGGGTTGCCGACGCGGTCTATTCGCCGCTCTGGACGCCGCTGTTGATGGCCGCCAAGGCCACCGGTGCGCGGATCATGACCGGACGCGAGCTTGCGATCTATCAGGCCGCCGACGCCTTCGAACTGTTCACAGGGCTGACACCCTCGTCTATCGAGATGGGACAGGCATTCGATGCCGTGACGGAACGACGATCGGCCGCGCGGATGCAGCCTGAGACCGCGGTCCAGGTTTAACACAAGAAGGGCCGACAAGGCCGACACGACAAGGGAGGAAAAATGAGAATGAAGCCAGCAAATTTGGCAGCCGTATTTTTCGCGGCGATTTTGGCCAGCACCGCGTTCGCGCAATCGTCGGGACCGATCAAGCTGGCCGACGTCGCCGAGCTCTCAGGCGGCGGCGCGACCGTCGGCAACAATTGGAAGAACGGCATCGACCTCGCGGTCGAGGAGATCAACGCCAAGGGCGGCATTCTCGGACGCAAGATCGAGGTCACGCACGCCGACTCGCAATCCAATCCCGGTGTGGCGCGGGCGCAGGTGCAGAAGGCGCTCGACAGCGAGCCCTATGTGCTGCTCGGCCCCGGCTATTCCGGATCGGTGAAGGTGACGGCGCCGCTGGTCGCTGAGGCCGGTATCACGCAGATCATGGGCGGCGAGGCCGCGGAGCTGACGCAGGCCGGCAACAAGTTTCTGTTCCGCACCTCGTTCGGCCAGCAATCCTCGATGCCGAAGGTCGCGAAATACCTCAATGACGAGGTGAAGGCGAAGTCGGTTGCGGTGGTCTGGGTCAACAATGATTTCGGCCGCGGCGGCCGCGACGTCATCACCAAGGAGTTCGGCGGCTACGGCATCAAGGTCGCAGCCGACATCTCGACTGAGGCCGGCCAGGCCGATTTCGCGGCCGACGTCTCCAAGATCAAGGCTGCCAATCCCGATGCCGTCTTCATCTATCTGAACGAAGAGGAAAGCGCGCGCATCCTCAAAGAGCTGAAGCGGCAGGGCGTCATGGTGCCGCTGGTCGGCGAAACCACTCTGGTCGGCCAGAAGGTGATCGAGCTCGCCGGCGACGCCGCCAACGGTGCGCGCGGTCATGTGGGCTTGACGACCGACGCGCCGGTCGAACTGATCAAGCAGTTCCGCGGCAAGTTCGCCAAGAAGTACAACTACGTGCCTGATCACAACGGCATCAAGGGGTATCTGGCCATCTATATGATCAAGGCCACGACGGAGAAGATGGGCAAGGTCGATCCGAAGGCGTTCGCCGATACGCTGCACGGCCTCACCATCAAGGCCGCCGACGAGCCCGGCATCCTGATGGACGTCACCTTCGACCAGAACGGCGACATCGACCGCCAGGGCTTTTTGGTCGAGGTGATCGAAGGCAAGCAGGTGGTCAAGCAGGTGCTGCCGAAGCTTCACTAGAGGCTCGTCCGATCGACCTTGAGCCGACGACGGCGCTGGAGGCATCACGATCATGTCCAATCTGCTTGATCTCCTGATAGCAGGGCTTGCGACCGGCGCGATCTATGCGATCGTGGCGGTCGGGTTCACGCTGCTCTGGCAGACCTCGCAGACGATCAATTTCGCGCAGGGCGAGTTCGTGATGCTGCCGGCCTTCCTGATGCTGGCGGTGATGCATGCCGGCGCGCCGTTCTGGCTCGCGATCATCGTCGGCATCCTGCTTGCAATGCTGCTGCTCGGCCTCGGCTTCAAGATGCTGCTGGTCGATCCCATGCTGCGTCACGGCGTGCTGCCGCTCGCGATCGCCACCATGGCGCTCGCGATCGGCATCAAGGAGGCGGTGAAGCAGTTTTTCAGCGCCGAGGCCTCCCCATTTCCCTCCATCGTGCCGGCCGGCGACGTTTCGATCCTCGGGCGCGCCGTGTCGCTGCAAAGCCTTGGCGTCCTGGCGCTGGCCATTCTCGCGGTCGTCGGCCTCACGGCGCTGCTGAATCGCACCTCGATCGGCCACCAGATGCAGGCCGTGGCGCAAAATCCGACGGTCGCGCGCATCATCGGCGTTCCCGTGGAGCGGATGATCCTGCTGACCTTCCTGATCAACGCTTTCCTGGTCGCGCTCGCCTCGCTCCTGATCACGCCGATCTATCTGGCCAAATTCTCTTCCGGCGAGGTGCTCGGGCAGGCGGCCTTCATCGCCGCCATTGTCGGTGGCTTCAACCAGGTGCGCGGCGCCATCGTCGGCGGCCTCCTGATCGGGGTCGTCGATAATCTCGCCGCCGCCTATATCTCGACGCAGTATCGCGCGGCGGTGCCGATGATCCTGCTGGTCGCCGTGATCCTGTTCCGCCCGCAGGGGCTGCTCGGCCGGCCCGAGGAGCGCACGGTATGACCGCGACCGCCAAATATCTGCGTGTCGCGTTCGGCGTCGCCGTGGTCCTCGTGCTGATCCTGATGCCTGTGACCTTCAACCGCTACGGCCTGTTCATCCTGAGCCAGTGGGCGGTGATGACGATTGCCGCGATGGGACTCAATCTGACGCTCGGCTATGCCGGCCAGGTCTCGCTCGCGCAGGGTGCGTTCGTCGGCATCGGCGCCTATGCGGCCGCGATCCTGACCACGCAGGGTTTTCCGTTGATCGCAGCCGTCGCGGTTGCGATCGTGCTCTGCTTTGCGGTTGGCTGGCTGCTCGGCTACCCCGCGCTGCGCGTGCAGCATCATTACCTTGCGTTCGTCACGCTGGCGTTCTCGACGCTGGCCTTCCTGGTCTTCCGCAACGAGAGCTGGCTGACCGGCGGCATCTACGGCATTTCCAACATTCCGCGGCCGCACATCTTCGGCCTCGCCACCAGCAAGCCGCTGCCGTTCTACTATGTCAGCCTTGGCGCGCTCGCGATCGTCACGGTGGCGGTCTGGTGGCTGATTCGCTCGCCATGGGGGCGCGCCTTCATGGCGCTCAGGGAAAATCCGGTGCGGGCGCTGTCGCTCGGCGTCGACACCCGCCGCTATACGCTGATGGCGTTTGCGATCGGTTCCGCGCTCGGCGGCGTGGCCGGGGCGCTCTACGCACCGCTCACGCAATATATCGATCCCGTGCCTTTCAACCTGTCGCTCTCGCTCGATCTGTTGATGATGGTGATCGTCGGCGGCTCCGGCTTCTTCTTCGGACCGTTCCTCGGCGCGATGATCGCCGTCCTGCTGCCGGAATGGCTGCGCTTCACGCAGGGCTACTATCTGATGCTTTACGCGATCGCGGTGATCCTGCTGCTGATCTGGTCGCCCACCGGCATTCTCGGTATCCTCGACGGCTATTTGACGCAACGCCGCACCAAGGCGGCATCGGCGCTGCGCGCCGTCGCCAAGCCCAAGCTGGAGGTGGCGCGATGACCGCGGTCCTCGAAGTGAAGGAGATCAAGAAGGCCTTTGGCGGCATTACCGCCGTCGACGGCGTGTCCTTCGATGTCCGCGAGGGCGAAATCCTGGGGCTGATCGGTCCGAACGGCTGCGGCAAGTCGACCCTGTTCAACTGCATTCTCGGCCAGCTTACCCCGAGCGCGGGCGAGGTGAAGATCGACGGCCAGGTGGTGACCGGCCTGCGGCCCTCCGACCTCAACCGGCTTGGCGTCTCCAGGACCTTTCAGCTCCTGCAGGTGTTTCCGCGGCTGTCAGTGCGAGAAAACCTGATCCTGGCCGGCCAGGAGCACCAAGGCAGCATGCTCGGCCGGCTGTTTGGTCCGTCCGATGCCGGCCTGACAAAGGTAGCCGACCAGATGATCGGCTTCTTCAAGCTCGACCATCTTGCATCGGAGCCCGCCGGCGGCCTGTCCTACGGCCAGCAGAAACTGCTCGACGCCGCGATGGCCTTCATGGGCGGACCGCGGCTGGTGCTGCTCGACGAGCCGGCCGGCGGCGTCAACCCGACGATGCTCGCCGATTTGAAGGATCGCCTGGTCGCGATGAACCGCGAGAAAGGTGCGACCTTCGTCGTGATCGAGCACAACATGGAATTCGTGATGTCGCTGTGCTCGCGCGTCATGGTGATGGCGGAGGGCAAGGTGCTGGCGCTCGGGCAACCGGACGAGATTCGCGCCAACCCGGCCGTCGTCGAAGCCTATCTCGGTCACTGAGGCGCAGCGATGAGCGACGCAATTCTCGATGTGAAAAACCTGGTCGGCGGCTACGGCAAGATGACGATCTTGAACGGCACAACGTTCTCGGTGCCGCGCGGATCGATCACCACCATCATCGGACCGAACGGGGCCGGCAAGTCCACCGTGTTCAAGGCGATCTTCGGCCTGTTGAAGCTGCGCGAGGGCAGAATCGTCTTCAAGGGCCGCGACGTCACGGGCTTGAGCCCGCGCGCGCTGCTCGCGGCCGGTATCTGCTACGTGCCGCAGGGGCGCAACATTTTCGCGGAGCTGTCGGTGCGCCACAACATCGAACTCGGCGCCGTCGCGGCCGAACGCGACATCGATCTTGCCGCGCGAATCGAGGCGGCGCTCGACAAGTTTCCGGTGCTGCGCAGGAAGGCGAACCAGCAGGCCTCGACCCTGTCAGGTGGCGAGCAGAAGCAACTCGAGATCGCGCGCGGCCTCCTGCTCGATCCGGCGCTGGTGCTGGTCGACGAGCCGTCGATCGGATTGTCGCCCTTGATGGTGCAGCAGACTTTTGCGATCCTCAAACAGTTGCGCGACGCCGGCGTCACGATTCTCCTGATCGAACAGAACGCGCGCTCGGCGCTGGAAATTTCCGATTTCGGCATCGTGCTCGAGCTCGGCCAGACCCGGATGGTCGACCGCGCCGAACGGATTCTGAACGACCCGCGGATCGGCGAATTGTTTTTGGGCGGCGCCATGCAAGGGAGCGCGGTATGAGCAAGCGTTCGATCGCCACGGTTTCACTGTCCGGTGCCCTCGACGAGAAGCTGCGGGCGATCGCGGCGGCCGACTTCGACGCGGTGGAGATTTTCGAGAACGACCTGTTGTCGTTCGGCGGCTCTCCGCGCGAGGTGGGGCAGCTATGCCGCGATCTCGGCCTCGAGATCTGCGCGTTCCAGCCGTTCAGGGATTTCGAGGGCATGCCCGAGCCGCAACGCGCGCGCGGTTTTGCACGCGCGGAACGCAAATTCGACCTGATGCAGGAGCTGCAGACGGATCTGCTGCTGATCTGCAGCAATGTCTCGCCGACCGCGCTTGGCGGGATCGACCGTGCGGCGGATGATTTCCGCGCGCTCGGTGAACTTGCCGCGAAGCGGTCCTTGCGCGTCGGCTTCGAGGCGCTGGCCTGGGGCCGGCATGTCAACGACTATCGCGACGCCTGGGAAATCGTGCGGCGCGCCGACCACGAAGCGATCGGCGTCATCCTGGACAGCTTCCATGCGCTGGCGCCGAACTTCCCGACCGCGGCGATCCGTGCGATTCCGGCGGACAAGATCTTTCTGGTCCAGCTCGCCGACGCGCCGACGATCGATCTCGACGTGCTCTCCTGGAGCCGGCATTTCCGCTGCTTTCCGGGGCAGGGCGATCTGCCGGTGCTGGACTTCATGGAGTCGGTCGCCGCCACCGGTTACGCCGGGCCAATATCGCTGGAAATCTTCAATGACCAGTTCCGCGCCGGCTCGGCCGCGCGCACCGCGATGGACGGCATGCGCTCGCTGATCCTGTTGCAGGATCAGCTCGCCGGCAGCTTTCCAGCTGTGGGGCAGGGGCTTGTGCCTCGCGCGCAGAGCCGCGGCGTCGGCTTTGTGGAGTTTGCGGTCAACGAGACCAAGGCCACGGCGCTCGCCGAGATGTTCCACCAGCTCGGCTTCCGCCGGACTGGCCAACATCGCAGCAAGGCCGTGGAGCGGTGGTCGCAGGGCGCAATCGAGCTCGTCATCAACTGCGATCCGGAGGGCTTTGCGCACTCCCACTACATCACCCACGGTCCCGGCGTTTGCGCTATCGCGCTCGACGTCGACGATGCGGCAAGCGCGCTGTCGCGTGCGCAGGCGCTGAAAGCGCGCTCGTTCTACCAGCCGGTCGGGCCGGGCGAGTTGGAAATCCCGGCGATCCATGGCGTGGGTGGCAGTCTCCTGTATTTTCTCGACAAGGTGGGACAGAACTGGGACACCGATTTCGAGGCGGCCAAGGACGGCGCGGCGAACGACCATCTGCTCAGCGTCGATCACATCTCGCAATCGATGCCCTACGACGAGATGCTGTCGTGGCTGCTGTTCTATTGCGGCATCTTCGATCTCAATCGTCTGCCGCAGCTCGAAATCGCCGACCCGCGTGGCCTGGTGCAGAGCCAGGCCATCATCAACACCGACCGGAGCCTGCGCGTCGTGCTCAATGGCTCGGCGGCGCCGCGCACGCTGTCCTCGCGCTTCATCTCGGAGTTTTTCGGCTCCGGCGTCCAGCATATTGCGTTCTCCTGCGCGGACATCTTCGCGACCGTCGCGCAGATGCGCTCCCGCGGCGCGAGCTTCCTGGACATTCCGGACAATTACTACGACGACGTCGAAGCCAAGTACGACCTCGACGCCGCGACCATGACGGCGCTGCGCGAGAACCGCATCCTGTATGACCGCGAGGGCGACGGCGAGTTCTTTCAGATCTATACCCACATCTTCGATGAGCGGTTCTTCTTCGAGATTGTGGAGCGGCGCGACTATCAGGGCTTTGGCGCCGCCAATGCCGCGATCCGGCTGGCGGCCCAGGCGCGCGAGGCACGGCCACTGACGATCCCCCGCATCTGAGTTTGAAAAAGAAAACTGGGAGGACATCCATGCGATCAAGATTCACTTGGGCTTTGGCGGGATTGCTGCTCGTGGGTGCCCAGGCCGTGCGGGCCGAGAGTGGCGGGGTCGCGGTGATGACCGACTCCGGCCCCGTCGTCGGCAAGTTCCAGATGAACAGCGCGGTACGCGCTTTTCTCGGCCTTCCGTTTGCCGCGCCTCCCACTGGCGCGCTGCGCTGGAAGCCGCCACAGCCGGTCATCCCGTGGCAGAGTGCGCGGACCGCGACCACCTACGGCGCGCAATGCATGCAGCCGACGCGCTCGAAGACATCGGTCTATTACGAATATGCCGGCGACCAGCCGACCAGCGAAGACTGCCTCTATCTCAACGTCTGGGCGCCATCGGATGTGCGCGATGGCAAGCTGCCGGTGATGGTCTGGATCTATGGTGGCGGCTTCCAGCAGGGATCGGCGGCCAATCCCATCTTCAACGGCGAGCGGCTTGCCGCGCGCGGCGTCGTGGTGGTCTCCGTCAATTATCGCGTCGGAATCTTCGGCTTCATGGCTCATCCAGAGCTGTCAGCGGAGTCACCGCAGCATGCCTCCGGCGATTACGGCCTGCTCGACCTGGTCGCCGGCCTGCAATGGGTGAAGCGCAACGCCACGGCCTTCGGCGGCGACCCGGACAATGTCACGATCTTCGGCCAATCGGCGGGCGCTGCCGCCGTCACCTATCTGTTTGCCTCGCCGCTCGCGCGCGGGATGTTCGCGCACGGCATCTGCGAGAGCTTTGGCTTCGCGAACAAGACCATGACGCATCTTTTGGATGCCGAGAAGAGCGGGGTTGCACTTGGCGAGAAGGTCGCGGCACCGACGCTCGCCGATCTGCGCCAGGTTCCGGCGGTTAAACTGCTCGAGACCCGCATGACGATGAGTCCGATCGTCGACGGCTTCTTCCTGCCGGCCAATCCCTACGCCGTCTTTGCCGAGGGCAAGGAGGCTCCGGTTCCGCTGCTGGCGGGCTGGAATGCCGATGAAGGCGCGACCTTTCCGCATGCCAAGGCGCTCGGCGCCTATCAGGACTGGCTGCGTAAGAAATATCCCGATCTCGCGGACCGGCTGCTGAGCCTCTATCCCGCGGAGACCGACGACGAGGCCAAGAGCGCCAACAAGGACCTCGTCCGCGACAGCCTGTTCGCCTGGGGCCCCTGGAGTGTCGCGCGGGCGCATGCCAAGAATGGCTATCCCGCCTACCTCTATTATTTCAGCCATCCGCAGCCATTGCGCTCTGGCGCAAGCTTCGACGAGATCGATACCGCGCGCGGCCTCGGCACGTTTCACAGCTCCGAATATCCGTATCTGTTCGGCACACTCGACGTCCTGAGCCGGGATTGGAGCAATGCCGACCGGGCGCTGTCCGAGACTTTGCAAGCGACTTGGGTGGCCTATGCTTATGGCGGCAGTCCCAACGCGCCTGGCCTGCCGCATTGGCCGCGTCTCGACGAGGCCGCGGAGACCACGATGTTCTTGGGCGACAAGACGGGCCCGGGCCCGCTTCCCGGTCTCGACCGGCTCAAGCTGTTCGACAGGCTGCCGTCGCCGTTCAGCGGCTTCTGAAGCGGAAGCGCAGCGCAAACCGGCGCGAGGGTTATAGCGCGAGCGTCGGCGTGGGCCCCCCCGGCTGAAACTGCAGGAGGTCGAGCGAGGGTGGCTCCTTCGCGGTCGCGATCGAGCAGCATGCATGGGCGCGGCCGCGATGATGGGTCTGATGATTGAAGAGGTGCATCAGGATTGGTCCGAGCTCCTGCTGGTGCGGGGCCGCCGACATGGTCCGATAGGCAATGGTCTCGTGCAGGTCGCTCTCGGACTAGCCATGGATGACATCGATCAGCCTCAAGTCCTCGACCATTCGCGCGCGGGCAAGCACATTGCGATCGTCGTGGAGGATCGCGTCGAGGTGGCCTGGATGGTCGCCTTCGCAGGTCAATCGCTTCAGCCAGACGCGATCGGTGAGCAGCAGATGGTTGAGCGTGCCATGCAGGCTGCCGAAGAAAACCCCGGTGGGACGGCGATAGGCTTCGTCCGGCATCTCGAGCGCCGCGGCATAGAGTCTGCGGTTTGCCCAGTGATTATAGTCGGCAAGCTGCCTGAAATCATCAATGCGCATGGTGTTCTCTCTTCGTAAACCAGCCAGGATGCATTTTAACGAATTTTGAGGACAATAGTTGGTTCAAGCTTTTACTGAATGATCGCGTTTTGCACGTAGGCTTCGACGGTCCCAAGATGTCGGCGGCTATCGCGAGTTGGGGTTTGTCTCAAAATGAGTGAAGCGGGAACGTTCCTCAGGGATCTCGACGACGTGATGTGCCGCGGGACCGCGGAGAGCAGAGAGCGTGCATTGTGGCATGCGACCGACCTTCTGATCGCGGGCCGCTACCGCGACGAAGAGATCGACGTCTTCGGCGAGGTGATCGGGCGGCTTGCCGACGAGATCGAGGTGGCGGCCCGCGCCGAGCTCGCCGAGCGGCTGGCCCGTTTCGACAGCGCTCCGGCCAATATCATTCGAAAACTCGCCTTCGACGATGCGATCGAGGTCGCCGGTCCGGTGCTGCGGAACTCCCTGCAGCTCGACAGCGATACGCTGGTCGCCAATGCGCAAGCCAAGGGCCAGCCGCATCTGCTCGCGATCTCCCGGCGGAAATTCATCGACGAAGCCGTCACCGACGTGCTGGTGAAGCGCGGCAATCGGGACGTGGTCAATTCGGTCGCCAGCAATCGGGGCGCGCGGCTGTCCAATTTCGGCTTTTTGCACATGATCAAGCGGGCCGAAGGCGACGCCATCCTCGCCGAGCAGCTCGGCCTGCGCGGCGACATCCCGCGACACGTGTTTCAGCAGCTGATCGCCAAGGCCTCCGACGACGTGAAGCGACGCCTGGCCAGCGAGCGCCCGGAGATGATGACCACGATCGAGACCTCGGTGAGCGACGTCGCGGGCGCGCTGCAGTCCAAGTTCGGACCGTCGTCGCGAACCCATTTCGTCGCCAAGCGGGTGGTGACGACGCAATTCCGCGAGGGCAACCTCAACGAGGAAAACATCGCGGCCTATGCGACATCGCATCGCGTGGACGAAGTCACGATCGGGCTCTCGCTCCTGACCTCGTTGCCGACCGACGTGATCGAGCGCGCCCTGATGGACCGGAAGCGCGACCTGCTGCTGATCCTGGCCAAGGCGCTCAACCTCTCCTGGCGCACGACCATGGCGCTGTTGTTTCTCGGCGCCAAGGATCACCGCATCACCATCGCCGACCTGCGCGATCTCGAGGGCGAGTTCGGCGCTCTCAATGTCGAGACCTCGAGAAGCGTCCTGGAGTTCTATCAATCGCGCAAGACCACCGGATCAGGCGATTCCGGTCCGGGCCGTCGGTTCGAGATGCATTGAGGCTGCCATGAGCACCCTCCGCACCGTGCTGCGTAACCCTCTCGCGGCGGATGGAGACGGCCCGGCGGCCGGCGCGGCATCGGTCGAGGCGGCCTGGCTGGTGCTCGAGGCCGCCAACGACCTCGGCGACGCCGCAGCGGTCGCAGCCTGTCGCCGCATCATCGATGCCAGCCTGAACGGCACGCCCGCCGCGCACTCCGATCTCGATCTCGTCCAGCATTATTTCAGCTGACCGGCGCCGCGCGGGCCTTGCTCGACAAACCGCCGTCGCGGTCCGGGTTTCAGCCGGCGCCCGACGCCACTGCGATATTGTAGGTCGCAAGGCTCGCGGCATAGGCCAGCACCAGCATGTAAACGAAGGTCAAGGCCATCCATTTCCAGCTTCCGGTCTCGCGGCGAATGACTGCGAGCGTGGAGGCACATTGCGGAGCGAAGATGTACCAGACCAGCAGCGACAGCGCGGTCGCGAGACTCCATTTGGTCGCCAGCACCTGGCCGATCTGTTCGGCGGCTTCCTTGCCGCCCTCGATGGCATAGACCGTTCCCAGCGCCGCAACTGCGACCTCGCGCGCGGCCATGCCCGGGATCAGCGCGACCGCGATCTGCCAGTTGAAGCCGAGCGGCGCCAACAGCGGGGCAATGGCTTTGCCGATGATGGCGGCCAGGCTGTAGTTGATCGCCGCATCCTGGGCGCCGACCGGCGGTTGGGGAAACGAGGCCAGGAACCAGATCAGCACCATCATGGCAAAGATGGTGGTGCCGGCGCGCTTCAGGAACATCTTGGCCCTGTTGAAAATGCCGATCGCGATGCTGCGCACCCGCGGCGTCTTGTAGTCGGGCAGCTCCAGCATGAACGGCGCGGGCAGGTAGTCGCGCCACATGAAGAATTTGACCAGGAACGACAGGCCGAGCGCGCTGGCGATGCCCGCGGCATAGAGGCCGAACATCACCAGTCCCCGCAGGTTGATCCAGCCCCAGACCTCCGTCTCCGGAATGAAGGCCGAGATGATCAGCGTATACACCGGAATCCGCGCCGAGCAGGTCATCAGCGGCGCTATCAGGATCGTGGTCAGGCGGTCGCGGCGATTGTCGATCACCCGTGTTGCCATGATGCCGGGAATGGCGCAGGCAAAGCTTGACAACAGTGGGATGAAGGCGCGGCCGTGCAGCCCGGCGCCGCCCATGATGCGATCCATCAGGAACGCCGCGCGCGCCATGTAGCCGAAATCTTCGAGGAGCAGGATGAACAGGAAGACGATGATGATCTGCGGCAGAAACACCACGACGGTGCCGACGCCGGAGATGACGCCGTTCTGCAGGAAGCTTTGCAGCAGGCCTGCCGGCAGGGTGTCGTGAACGAGTTGCCCGATGCCCTCGAAGGCCGAGGATAGCAGCTCCATCAAAGGCTGCGTCCAGGCGAACACAGCCTGGAACATCACGAACAGGATCAGCAGCAGGATCGCAAGCCCGCCGATCGGGTGCAGCACGACCGCGTCGATCCGCGCGGTCCAGGTGTCGGGCCGCGCCGGCAAGCTGACGGTCGCCGCAATGATACGGTCGGCTTCGCGCTGGGTGGCGCGCAGTTCCGGGACCGTGGGCGGATGCCAGAGATTCTCGCCGCTCGCCGGCCGTGCCCGTGACAGGATCTGATCGGTCAGACGCAGCAGGTCGGCCGTGCCGCCCTTGCGCACCGCAATCGAGGTCACGACCGGAACGCCGAGCGCTTCGGACAATCTGTACACGTCGACGGTGACGCCGCGGCGCGTTGCGATATCGAACATGTTGAGCACCAGCGCGATCGGGCGGCCGGTCTTCTTCAGTTCGAGCAATAGGCGGATGGTGAGGCGCAGATTGGTGGAATCCGCCACGCACAGCACGAGATCGGGCAGCGACTCGCCGCGCGTGCGGCCAAGCACGATGTCGCGCGTGATCTCCTCATCGGGGCTGCGGCCGCGCAGCGAGTAGGTGCCGGGCAGATCGACCAGCGAAACCTGGCGTCCGTGCGGCGTGACAAAGGATCCTTCCTTGCGTTCGACGGTGACGCCCGGATAATTCGCGACCTTCTGCCGGCTGCCGGTCAACGCGTTGAACAGCGCGGTCTTGCCGCTGTTAGGCGTGCCTACGAGGGCAAGATGCATCAACCGAGCTTCCATATCGGACCTGTCTGCTTCAGGCGACGACGATCGCCATGGCCTCACGGCGGCGCACGGCAATGGTGATGTTGTCGACTCGAACTGCGATGGGGTCGCGCCCCACGATACCCTCGTGCAGGATCTCGACCCTGGCACCTTCGACGAAGCCGAGTTCGATCAGGCGGCTTTCGAGTTCGGCATCGGGCAGCGCAGAGCCGGCCCCTTTGGTCACCAGACCCTGGATGACGCCGATGTAGCCGCGCCGGGCGCGGCCGAGCCGGATGTGCCGTCTTTGATTTCGGTGTTCGTCCATAGCCACCTATTTTCAATCGCAAGCCTCTGGGTCAAGCGGCGGGCCCAAAAGACCTGTTCACCTTAGAGCGATTGTAAGGGATGCGGTCATCTGGGAATATCAGCGCACGCGGCGGGGTTGTGGACTATGCTTCGGATCCGTCGCCCAACGAGGAGGCACGCATGATGAAACGCTGGATCAGAATTCTGACACTGATGTCATTTTTCGCTGGACTTGCAATTGTGCCGCCGGTGATGCCGGTTCATGCCGCCGGCGGCGGCGGAGGAGGAGGTGGTGGTGCTGCGCCAGAGCCCACGACTTCGCCGGGGGACACGAAGTCCAATCCGCCCCGCTCGACGCACCGGGCGAAGAAGTCCAAGCAATCGCTGTTCGACGATCCGGCCTTTGCGAAGGGCTATCGCGAAGCATACGCGACGATCTACGACCAGCACGACTATACCGCGGCGATTACGCAGCTTAGGGGCCTCGGTCATGACGATTTCGCCAATGTAGCCAACCTGATCGGCTACTCCTATCGCAAGCTCGGCGACTACAGGCTGTCGCAGGTCTGGTACGAGCGTGCGCTGAAGTCGGACCCGAACCACGTGCTGACCTGGAATTACTACGGCCTTTGGCAGCTCGAGCAGGGCAACCGCGATCAGGCGATCTATCATCTGCAGCGGATCGCCGAGATCTGTGGAACGGATTGCAGCGAGTATCGAACGCTCGCCGCCGCCCTGGATTTGCCGCCTGGCACCGGGCTCGTCTACTGAAGCGCGATGATGGCGCGCCTCTCTTCGCGAGATGCGCGCCGTCGATCGCACTCAGCCGGACGACGTCACGTCTGCGGCGCCTGACTCTTGAAATAGTCGAGGACGAACAGGCGGATGGCGGACGACAGATTGCCTTGCTGGCGATTGTTGTCGATCTCGCCGACGAGCTCGGACAGCGTCATGTTCCGGAGTCCGGAGATCTCTTTCATCCCGTTCCAGAACGCCTCTTCGAGGCTGACGCTGGTCTTGTGGCCCGCGACGACGATCGAGCGTTTCACCACCGGCGATTTCATCGTCAGGTCCTCGCCCTCGGTCCTAAGCCGGTCCGGCGACCTGCTCGCGGACCTGGCGGAGACCTATTGACACCGCCTCCTGCGGCGCCATCGCCCGGCTCTTGAAGTAGTCGAGAACAAAGAGGCGGATCGCGGACGACAGGTTGCCCTGCTGGCGGTTGCCGTCGATCTCCCCGACGAGTTCGGACAACGTCATGTTCCGAAGTCCGGAGATCTCCTTCATACCGTTCCAAAATGCCTCTTCAAGGCTGACGCTGGTCTTGTGACCGGCGACCACGATTGAACGTTTCACCACAGGCGACTTCATGTTGCGTCCTCGCCGTTGAGCTGATGCTGATTTAATAATTCACTCGCGCGCTTGCCCGACCTCTCGTCGGATGCGCGTTCTGATTTGGTGCGTCCAAATTGCGCACGATTGGCCGCGGCCTGCTGCTCCGACGCGTCGCGTGCGACACGCTTCTTGAAGCGTTTCAGGTTAATGATATCCGCCATGGTCGCTCCCATCATCAGACGATTGCAGAGCGCGACAAATCGTGGCGAAGCACGAAGCTGCCGTGTTGTGCGAATGCAGGCTCGGCTTGTGTCCAAAGTTCCATTCTGCTCACCTTCCAATACCGTCAACGGAATTGCGCGCTGCAACAGTTGACGATGTCAGTGATCCGTGATCGGGGTGTCGAACACAGGTATTGGGAGGCATTGTTAGGCGGAATGGTAAGGAATTGCAGTCCGTATTACTACGGTGATACCGCTAATATTAGAATGTACTTTATGTTTTCTTCGCTCTCAACCTGGGCGCGTCATTTTTTCCGGTTGAACCAGCCGGTCGAATTCCTCTGCGGAAACAAAGCCGAGCCGGACGGCTTCCTCTTTCAATGTTGTCCCGCGCGCATGCGCTGATTTGGCGACCTTGGCCGCATTGTCATAGCCGATCGTCGGCGCGAGCGCGGTCACGAGCATGAGCGAGCGTTCCATCAATTCGCGGATCCGCTTCTCGTCGGCACGCAGTCCCGCAACGCAATTTGCAGCAAATGAGCGCGCGGCATCGGCAAGCAATTGTATCGAATGCATCATGCAGTAGGCGAGCATTGGCTTGTAGACGTTGAGTTCGAAATGCCCCTGGCTGCCGGCGATCGTGATGGCCGTATGGTTGCCGAACACCTGACAGCAGACCATGGTCAGGGCTTCGCACTGGGTCGGGTTGACCTTGCCCGGCATGATCGAGGAGCCCGGCTCGTTCTCGGGAAGGATGAGTTCGCCGAGGCCCGAACGGGGCCCGGATCCCAGCAAGCGAATGTCGTTTGCGATCTTGAACAGCCCGGTCGCCGCCGCATTGATCGCGCCATGTGCGAAGACATAGGCGTCGTGGGAGGCCAGCGCCTCGAACTTGTTCGGCGCGGTGGTGAACGGCAGGCCGGTGATCTTTGCGACATGCTTTGCGAACAGCTTGGCAAATCGCGGCGTCGAATTGAGACCGGTGCCGACGGCCGTACCGCCCTGGGCGAGAGGGAAAAGATCTTTCACGACGGTGCGCAGCCTGCTGATGGCATTCTCCACTTGCGCGGCATAGCCGGAAAATTCTTGCCCGAGGGTCAGGGGGGTGGCGTCCTGCGTGTGCGTGCGGCCGATCTTGACGATCTTGCCGAACGTCTTTTCCTTTTCGCGCAAGAGGCGCAACAGCTCGGTCAAGGCCGGAACGAGATTGGCGAGGATGCCTTGCACTGCTGCGATATGCATCGCGGTCGGAAACGAGTCGTTCGACGACTGGCTCATGTTGACATGGTCATTCGGATGCAGTGGCGCCTTGGCGCCGAGTTCGCCGCCGAGCAGCTCATTGGCCCGGTTGGCGATCACCTCGTTCAGATTCATGTTGGTTTGCGTGCCGGAGCCGGTCTGCCACACGACGAGCGGGAAGTGGTCGTCGAGCTCGCCCGCGATCACCTCGCGCGCCGCACGCATGATGGCGTTCGCGCGCCGCTGATCGATCAGTCCGAGCTCGCGGTTGGCTTGCGCCGCGGCGAGCTTCACGATGCCGAGCGCGTGAATGATCTCGATCGGCATCCGGTCCTGGCCGATGCGGAAATTCTGCCGCGACCGCTCGGTCTGCGCGCCCCAGTAGCGGTCGGCAGGAACCTCGATCGGACCAAAACTGTCGGTCTCGACACGCATGGATTTGGATCGGGTCGATCGGTTGGATCCGGTCATCAGGCCTAGCCGCACGGTTTTCGCAAAGCCGGCTCACCGGCCTGGAGCGCGGTCACTATATAGCGATATGGTCGTGGACGCGGAAAACGCCTGTCGTTTCCGGCTATTTCTTGCGGAATCGATCCAGCCGCACGACCTCGGCACCGTCGCCGGGTTTGGCCGGTTGTCCGGGCACTTCGCCGGTTGGATCCGGCGCGGGCACCGGCGTCGCTGCGGGCAAGGAGGCCGGCCCTGTCGGCAGGTTCTTCGCCGCCGTCTCGGCTGCGAGTTCGGACGGCTCGAACTGCAGCCCGAAATTCACCGACGGATCGAAGAAGCTCTTGATGGCGTCGAAGGGAATCGACAGGCGCTCCGGAATGCCGCCGAACGACAGCCCGACCTCGAAGCGGTCCTCGAACACGGCCAGATCCCAGAACTGGTGTTGCAGGATGACGGTCATCTCATCCGGATATTGCGCGAGCAGCCGCGGCGAAAGCCTGACGCCCTCGGCCTTGGACAGGAAGGTAATGAAGAAGTGGTGCTCGCCGGGCAGTCCATGGGCCGCTGCATCGCTGAGCACGCGACGCAGCACGCCGCGTAGCGCGTCGCGCGCCAGCACGTCGTATCGGATGTGGTCGGTGGCCATGGTTCAGTCCCGTCGCATTCCAGAGGTGCCGGCCAGACCGGTCACCCGACTCGCCTTGTCCTGCATGGTAACCTGCCGGGCCGCCGAGGTCAGCGGGGGAAATTCGGCAGCCACAAGCAAAACAGCCCGTGGAACGGGCTAAGGATGAAGTGGAGGCTTCTGTTGCCAGGTGCCTCCGAACCCCGCCTGACGGAGCTTAACCCGTCAGGACTTTAGATCGGTCTTTCAAACTGCGTTACGCAGCCTGAGCAACCGGAGCAAAGTTGTCGTTGGCAACTATTGCAGTAGCCCGATAACGGCGGAACAATACCGAGAAAAAGCGCGCCCTTTACGCCCTCGTCGATCCTATTTCGCCCCCGCCGAAGCCCAGACGATGATACTGGGCTCGGGTGGAGGCGCCGGGTACCGCCCCCGGGTCCGAATGGTTTATTGCGACGGCGATTTATTTCCATAGCCGGCGAGCCGGCACCCCCAATATAGGGGGCAATGATTGACAAGAACAGTACCCGGAGCCCGCATCGATGCGGTATTGACGGGACAACCATCATGGAACCGCGGCTTGACCCTTCCGAAATGGCCGGTCAAAAGCGCCGAATCATGCGCTAGATTTTCGACCCATGCCGTCTCCATCGCCGTCGGCCGCCGCCGCAACGCCCGCGCCGCTCGATCCAGTTCCGCCCGGCCTGATCGCGCTGTTTGCCGCCTTCGCCAAGATTTCGCTGTCCGGCTTCGGAGGCGTGCTGGTGTTTGCCCGGCGTGCCATCGTGGAGGAACACCGCTGGATGTCGGCGGAGGAGTTCAGTGAAACCTACGCGCTGTGCCATTTCCTGCCCGGTCCCAACATCGTCAACCTCTCGGTGGTGTTCGGTTCGCGCTTTCGCGGGATCGCCGGCGGCGTCGCGGCCTTCGCCGGGCTGGTCGGCCCGCCGATGGCGCTGGTGATCGCGCTCGCCGCGCTTTATGCGCATTTCGGCGAGGTCGACGCGTTGCGGCGGAGCCTGGCGGGCGTGTCCTGCGCGGCCGCCGGGCTGCTGATCTCGGCGGTCTTTCGCATGATGATGCCGCTGGTCAGGAGGCGCGCGGTCCTGCTTCTTCTGGTGATGGTCGCCGTCTTTGTCGCGATCGGATTGTTGCGGCTGCCGCTGCCGTGGGTGCTGCTGATCGCAGCGCCCATCAGTATCGCCATCAGTTACGCACAAAAGCGGGGAACGGCATGAATTCCGAACCGAGCCCACTGTTCGCCCTGATCTCGACCTTCGCCCTGCTGTCGCTGCTGGCGGTCGGTGGCGCCAACGCCGCGGTGCCGGAAATGCACCGCATCGCGGTCGACGTTCACCATTGGATGACCGAGACGCAGTTTGCCGACGCTTTTGCGATCTCGCAATTGTCGCCCGGGCCCAACGTGCTGATCGTGACCCTGATCGGCTATGCCGTCGCCGGCGTTGCGGGTGCGCTGGGCGCTACCGTGGCGATGTGCGTGCCGACCGCGGTCCTTGCCTATGTCGTCAGCCGCAGGCTTTCGCGCTCCGGCGCCTCGCGCTGGCCTGCGGTGATCCAGACGGCGTTGGTGCCGCTGTCGATCGGGTTGATGGCTGCAAGCGGCCTGATCGTGGCGCAGGCTGCCGACCGGAACTGGCTTGCTGTGCTGCTGACCGTGATCGTCGCCGTTCTCGCCGCGGCAACACGGCTCAATCCGCTGTGGCTGCTGCTTGCGGGAGCCGTGTTGGGTTTTGCCGGCCTCATATAGCGAAAACGGCATTGGCAGCACGTCGGCGCCCTTGTCGTTTCTGCTCGGGATCATCACTTTTCCGGGTATAATCCCCGGGGTCAGCCGAGTCGCGGCTGTCGGACGGCCGGTGTGGCCGCTAAATTCGCCTGTCCCTCGAAGCCGATTGCCCGGACCATGATCCAATATCACGACTTGATCGAACGCGTTCTCTCCGACGGCACGGAGAAGCACGACCGCACCGGCACCGGCACGCTGTCGGTCTTCGGCCACCAGATGCGCTTCAACCTGGCGGCCGGTTTCCCGATGTTGACGACCAAGCGCCTGCCTTTGAAGGCGATCGTGCACGAACTCTTGTGGTTCCTCAAAGGCGACACCAACATCAAATATTTGAGGGACAACGGCGTCACGATCTGGGAC
>Ga0210401_10000883_pt1 | contig 36187 bp, 31 predicted proteins | sample IncBWH32MmetaG_FD_150866 | JGI IMG/M metagenome (GOLD analysis project Ga0210401, IMG submission 150866) | Forest soil microbial communities from Barre Woods Harvard Forest LTER site, Petersham, Massachusetts, United States - Inc-BW-H-32-M | ecosystem: Environmental > Terrestrial > Soil >... | reverse complement strand
GACTTTGCTTACGTACGAGATAACCCCGATATCAAATCAATTTCGTTTGCAAATATTGAGTTATTTTTTTCTAAATTTTATTTAGGCAATTATCACCCGCTTACAATGTTAAGCTTTGCTCTGGATTATAAATGGGGTAGGGGAGATGTGTTTTATTTTCACCTAACCAATATTTTACTACATACTACAAATACTTTATTGGTTTTTACTTTACTTGGTAAATTCAAAGTAAATAAACTTGTTTGTGTACTTACATCAATACTGTTTTTAGTAAGCCCTATACAATTTGAATCGGTTATTTGGATTGCAGAGCGTAAAAATGTTTTATTCACGTGCTTTTATCTTTTATCTATTTTGTTTTTTGTAAAATATATAGAAAGAAAAACTTTGATGAATTACACACTTGCCCTTTTATTCTTTGTATTTTCTCTCTTATCAAAAGCACAGGCGGTAACCTTACCACTTACATTGTTAGTGGGTTTATATTTTTACTTCGATGCTAAAGAGTTAAAGCAAAGAATAAAAACACTTATTCCGTTTTTTGTATTATCACTTGTTTTTGGGGTGCTGGCTGTATATGCTGAACAAAGCCATGGATATGTTCATAAACAACCTACTTCAGTTTTAAAAGCCTGCTACGCGGTTGTACAATATGTAATTAATATAGTGCTACCATTTAAGCTTTCGGTATTTTATAGTTATCCCATGGCTAATGGCTTATTTGAAATAATTTCAGTTATAATTGTTTTATTCCTTATAGGGTTATTTATTTATGTACTCAAAAAACAGTACAAACTAATGGCAGCTTTACTTTTTTTATTTGTAAGTAACATAATTCTAATCCTTCAGTTTATCCCTGTTGGTGAGGCTTATATGGCTGATAGATATTGTTATATCCCTTCTATAATTGTATATTTCACTTTGGTGTACACTTGTTTTTTACTGGCTGAAAAATTTGTTTGGACAAAATTTATACCTGTATTCTATTTCTTACTGGTTTTATATACAGCCATACAAAATGTACAAGTGTGGAAGAGTAATAAAGCTTTATTTACAACTTCGTTAACAAACCAACCCAAGGCTGATTTACTAATGAATGTATTAGGCTCAGAATATTTAGCTGAAAATAATTTCACAAAAGCCGATTCTTTATTTGATGCGGCATTAGGTTTGGATGGTACAAATTATCAGGTGCTTTACAATAAAGCCACCTCTTTAGCCATGCAAAAACAAAATGATAAAGCCATTATATATTTTGATAAAACAATTGCAGCTGCGCCAACTTATTTCCCAGCTTATCTGCAAAAAGCAATTCTGGTTATAAATAATAAGGACTTTAATGGTGCACTAGCTGTGCTTGATAAGGCAATTAGTATAAAGCCTGATATAGGTAAAGCTTATTTTTTAAGAGCCTTGTGTAGCGAGAACTCAAGTGATTTTGAGACTGCCATAAATAATTATACTGATGCGGTTAAATATCATTATGAAGATGAGCAGCTTTATTTAAACCGAGCCATTTGTTATGGGAAAACAAATAATTTTAAGGCAGCATTAAATGATGTAAATCTTATTTTATCTAAAAATCCTACTAATGCTTTTGCTTGGTATTTGAGTGGTGTTGCAAAAATTAATTTAAAGGAGAATGGTTGTAATGATTTAGCAACAGCTTACCAAAAAGGCTATCAACCAGCCGTGCAAGCCCTTAACCAATATTGTAGATAGTCTATTGTTTTGGATACTCTATACGAACATGATACATGTTCATTAAACGTTTTTTAAATATCTTTTTCAGCAAGGTTAAATCGCGCAAGGTTAAATCAGAATTTATAAGTTGATTTTCATCCATTTTATGTTTAAAAATGCGTTCTACTAAATCATCAATGCTTATGGCGTCATATGTCTTTAAACTTCTGGATGATGCTTCAACGCTATCTGCTAACATTAGCACAGCGGTTTCTTTACTAAAAGGAATAGGGCCGGGGTAGCGGAATTTTTTCTCGTCAGGCTGCAGGTTTTCTTCAACTGATTTATAATAGAAATATCCTGTTAAGGTTGTTCCGTGGTGGGTGCGTATAAAATCTACTATTTGCTCAGGCAATCTATTTTTATGAGCCATCTCTATACCATGTATAACATGATTAATAATAATTTTGGCGCTTTCCTGATACGACAAATCTTCATGTGGATTTATCTTAGAAGATTGATTTTCGGTAAAAAAATAGGGGTTATGTAATTTTCCTACATCATGATACATAGCTCCTGTACGGACTAATAGGGTTTTTCCGCCCACCATACTGATAGCTTCTTCGGCCATGTTGGCTACCTGCAAACTATGTTGAAATGTTCCGGGCGCATCGGTTGCCAATTGTTTAAGTAATGGATTACTGCTAATGTCATTTAACTCAAGCAGGGTAAAATCTGATACAAAACCAAATGTTTTTTCAAATACAAAAATTAATGGGTAAGCAATTAATAATCCTGCTGATGCAAACAGAAAAGGGTAACAATCTGTAAATTTTATCTCATCAAAATTAGAGGCATTTAAAGCAAAAAAACTAAATACACTGATGGCTAAAGTTACAATGGCAGTTAGTAAAAGTTGTGAACGCCTCACCAAGTTGGCTATACTAAATATGGCCCCTATGCCACATAATAGTTCAATAAACAAGAAGTTAAACTTTTGCTCAGCAGCAAATAATGCACAAAGCAATACAATGTTTAAGTGGACAAATAAGGCTGTACGGGTATCAAAAAAAGTACGGATGATAACAGGCGCAATAGTAAAAGGCACTGCATAAATACTAATAAGCGGATTTTTTATAGTTAATGAACATACCAAAACAAAAAAGCAGATCAGTATAAAAATAAAGCTGATATGCGTATTACGAGAAAATATACCGGTACGAAATAAACCTAAAAACAAGAACACCATCATTAAACATAGTCCTACATAAATTATTTTGCCTAGCAGTGAAATAATAGAATTTTGATTTTTATAGTCTTGCTTATTTATTTCTTTTTGTAAGGATTGTAGTATGGCAACATTATCGGTGTTAACTACATCACCTCGTTTTATAATTGATTGACCTTTTAGTTTTTTATCTTTTATAGAAACAACATTGTTTAGCTGTTGCTGCATGTTTTGCGACGTAGTTTTTTTATTAAAAATCAATGTATGTGTTAAACAGTTTTCTGCAAGTTCAATTAAATGATTTGCAGCGGTTGCATCCAACTTTCTTTTTATTTTATCATTTAAAAAACTATCGGCTTGGGGTAGGGTATAAAAATCATGTAAATGCGCCGCTTCTACTATTTTATTATTTTCTACCAGTACTTGCGGGTTGGGCTCGCTTAAAGCGGTATCAGGTAATTCAATAATTTTTTTGGCACTTAACTCGTCAAAAATTTCTTTAAAAATAACTTGTTCTTGTTTGCTTAATTTATTCTTCTCAAAAAACGAGTTTTTGTTTTTAGTAAAAGCAGAATCGTTGTATAAGTAGTATAACTCGCCCTGTTGTTTAATGTTATTTTTTTCTGCTGATACCTCTACATCACTTTTATAAATAGCAAAATCAAACGGAGCAATTAAATCTTCTTTATCCCAGGGCTTACTTAATTGGTAAGAAATATTTACAGTGTTTATGCTTGGCAACAGCCAAACAATAAAAATCAAACTGCATAAAACAACACCTAACTTAAACCATAGTCCATGTTTGTTGCGCAGGTAGTCAAGTAATCGGTTCATTAACAGTGGTCTATTTTATTACAGGAGGGGACTGCATTACTGTACCACATTTTTTGCAGGTACGTAGGTCTTGATTGTTATAAAATTTCTCAAATACACCCTGAAACTGTTTAGTTATATCGGTTAACATAAAATACTCTTCGTATAATTTATGGTTACAGTTTTCGCAAAACCAAAGTAGCCCGTCTTTTTCTGTCTCTCTTCGACGACGCTCTATAACCAAGCCAATTGTGTTGTCAGGACGCTTTGGGTTATGCGGTACTTTTGGTGGAAGCAAAAATATATCGCCCTCTTTTATTGGCACGTTAACTGCTTTACCATCTTCTTGTATTTGCACCACTACATCACCCTCTAACTGATAAAAAAACTCTTCGCTTTCGTTGTAATGATAGTCTTTACGCGAGTTCGGCCCGCCAACTACCATAATAGTAAACTCGGCATCTTTATAAACTACTTTATTGTTTACCGGTGGTTTTAATAGACTACGATTTTCATCTATCCACTTTTTAAAATTAAACGGGCGTGTTACCATGGTGTTTTGTTTTTAATTTTTTATCTGATTCTATCGGCAGAACGAACTAACTCTTCATCTTTTTTAATAAATATGCCGGCCCAAAATGCAGCTATTATTGATACTAAGATTAAATAGGTTGGAAAAAGAAATGTTGCTTTTTCAAAATCATGGTCATATAATTGATTAGTAAGACACAGTACAGTTGAAAATAAACTAAGATTAAATAACATTATTAAATAGCAAAGTTTTATTTGAAGTTTACGGCGTTTATAAGAAAACAAAGTTATAAGTGCTGTGAGTATAGAAAGATAATTTCCTATAGGTGCTATATCGGCAGGGTTACGTAAAAATAAAGGAGGATATCCTTGATAGCTTACAAACGGAAATAATAATAAACACATGCCACATAAAACTACTATTACTAAAAGTAAACTTTGCACTCTCTGTATCATATTATAAAAATAAACTTTTTTGTTGGTTAATTAAAGTTGCCACTTTTTTATCTATTGCAAAAGTAAAATCATTTTCAGAAACCTCATTTATATCAATCCACCTGAAAGATTGAGCTCCATTTATACGCTTTTTAAAATCGAATTTTTGGACAGAGACAGTTAAGTTAATTTTGCCTTTATGTTTAACTATATAGTAAATGCTAATAACCTGACTGGTGTTAAAGGCAGATTTTACAAAAAAATCGGTGGTATAAAAGTGGCTTTTTACGGTAACGACTAAGTTGGTTTCTTCTTTAAATTCTCTGATTATGCATTCTATAGGGCCTTCACCAAATTCTAAACCGCCGCCGGGTAACTTGGTAATTTCGTGTTCCTTAATATATTCGTCGCTCACTAAAAGTTTACCATCCTCTACCAAAACACCGTACACTCTAACGTTAAACCCTTTATATATAGCCATAGAGCCAAAGTAGGGCTAATTTTAGCCCGTAAAATGTGTTTTTTTGATACTTATTAACCAGAGATGTTTGAATAAAATAAAAGGCCGGATTTTGAACGAAAATTAACCCTCTAACAAGCCACGACCAGTTTTTTGGATTTTATTATCCTTTTTTAAATCCAACACAATTTTATCTAAAATACCGTTTATAAAGCCTCCACTTTGTGGGGTGCTATACTCCTTGGTAATGTCTATATACTCGTTCATAGACACTTTTATAGGCACATTAGGCAGGTAAATTATCTCGGTAAGAGCCATTTTCATTAATAGTACGTCAAGCGATGCAATACGGTCTAATTCCCAGTTTTTGGTATGTTCTGCAATTATGGTATCAAACTCTGCACTATGTAATATGGTTTTAACAAATACATCGGCTATAAATTTTTCGTCGCCTTCTTTATCTCTGTATAATTGAGGGGCAGGCATTTTAGTTTCGGTAACAGTTTCCAGCCATTTATTTAGGAAGAAGAAGCCGTAATAGTAATCATCGTTCCAATAAATATTTTTTTCATCGAACCAAAAGTTGAAAAGCTCATGCTCGTATAAAAAAGACTCTAAAATGGTTTGAATAAATTTTTTGTCTTCAGCAAAACTGTGCTGTTCGCTTTTCATGTACTCTTTAAAAATATCACTATTTTTAATTTCGTTAAACACCTTACGCACTAAGTCTTGGTCGTTTTGCCAGCTTACTTTATAGTTTGTCCAGTCGGCATTAATGTGCTTATTATCATTTAAAGCAGTAAGAAAAAGGTTGTTTACAAACTTTAAGTTTGGGTTTAAATCTGCCGCAGTAGGAAGCCTTTTTACACGCGCTTCTTCAACCGAAATACGAGCAGCGTACTGTATATTATTTAAAAACCCTAGTATATATAAAAACAACTCATACGATTTATCGATGGAGGTAAACAGGTTTTTTTCGGCCACTTTTATGTCAGCTTTTTCATCTCTGAAATAAGCGTACAAGGCTTGCATTACCTTTATGCGTAAAAATCGTCGGTTAAACATAATAAAGAACGTTTGTTGTTTTTTAGTGCTGTATTTAAAATCTTACTTTAATCTTCCCAATGGCTTCAATGCGTTGTTCTGCAATACGGTTAGCTGCCATATAAGTAGGTATCTTTTCTGTTTTTGCTGTTTGAATAATATTCCAGGTTGTGTCGTAAATTTTTTCGGCGTGAGCCATAGCACGTTCACGCACATAACCATCTAACTCATAATATACGTTTATAATTCCACCTGAGTTTACTACAAAATCGGGCGCGTATAAAATGCCTTTTTTAGTAACTATTTCGCCATGTACTTTTTCATCAGCCAATTGGTTGTTAGCCGCGCCACATATAATACTGCATTTTAGTTTAGCTAACGTATCATCATTAACAGTAGCTCCTAAAGCACAAGGCGCATAAATGTCAATGTCTAAATCAAACATTTTATCGGGTGTAGTGGCTTTTGCACCATGTTTTTCAACGGCAATTTTTACACGCTCTTCACTAATATCGTACACCGAAAGAATGGCTTTTTCTTTAGCCAAATGCTCAACTAAATGCATGCCCACATTGCCTAAACCTTGTACCAACACTTTTTTGCCAGCAAGAGAATCGTTTCCAAAAACTTCTTTAGCAGATGCTTTCATTGACACATAAACACCATAAGCTGTAACCGGAGATGGATCACCGCCGCCACCCATGCTAACAGGTAAACCTGCTACAAATTCTGTTTCGTTATGTATAATTTCCATATCGCGGGTGTTTACACCAACATCTTCTGCGGTAATATATTTTCCGCCAAGTGTGTTAATGAATTTACCAAAGCGACGAAGTAATGCTTCTGATTTTATTTTTTTAGGGTCGCCTATAATAACCGCTTTTCCACCACCTAAATTTATACCTGCAACGGCAGATTTATAAGTCATACCGCGAGAAAGACGCAATACATCAATTAAAGCTTCGGTTTCATTATTATAATTCCAAAAGCGTGTACCACCTAAACTCGGACCAAGAATAGTATTGTGTACGGCAACAATGGCTTTTAAACCGGTTTCGTTATCGTTACAAAAAACAAGTTGTTCGTGGTTATATTCCAACATACGTCCTATAACCGGATTTTGTGCTAAAGTAGTGCTTGCTACGTCTTTTACTTCCATTGGTTTTGTTGCTATGCGGTCAAAAGTAGGGGTATTTTTTGAATGAGCAAATAGCTTAAATATTTAATTGACAGAAATAGTAAAAAATTAGACAAACAGCTGTTTTGAGCTTACATTTGCTGCGTGAAGAAACTGTTAATTATAACTTATTATTGGCCACCCGCAGGCGGACCAGGCGTACAACGCTGGGTAAAACTTAGCAAATACTTAAGTAAGTTGGGTTACCAATGTTATGTAGTTACTGTCGACGAACAGCATGCTTCTTATCCTACCACTGATGCTTCTTTACAAAATGAAATTGATACTTCTATTAAAGTAACCAAAACAAAATCCTTTGAGGTTTTAAAAATATTCTCGTCTTTATTTAAGAAAGAAAAAGTGCCTTATGCCGGTATACCTGATAAAGATAAAATGAGTTTTGTTGGGAGGTTAGCTCTTTATGTTAGGTCTAACTTTTTTATACCCGATGCACGGGTGGGGTGGAACAAATATGCTTTAAAAACCTGCGAAGAAATTATAAGCAGAGATAAAATTGATGTAATTATAACTACCAGTCCACCACATTCTACGCAGCTAATTGGTCTAGCATTAAAACAAAAGTTTAAAAGCATAAAATGGCTTGCCGATTTACGCGACCCATGGACCGATATTTATTATTACGAAAAGCTATCGCATACTAATGCTTCTAAACAAAAAGATTTAGGTTTAGAAAAACAAGTGCTTGAGCAGGCCGATGGAGCCATTACGGTAAGTGCAGATTTGAAAAGATTATTTTTAAAGAAATCGAATAAAATATCGCAAAGCAAAATTTCTATTATCCCGAATGGTTTTGATGAAGATGATTTTACTAATGCAAAATCATTAGCTAATAAAGAATTTACTATTGTACATACAGGTACGATTAATAGTAATTACAATATCAAAGGCTTTATAAAAGCCATCAACAGCTTGCAGCTAGACCAAGATTTTAAAATACATTTTATAGGCAATGTAGATGTATTTATAAAACAACAGTTGCAAAACCAAGTTAAAAAACCAGTAAGTTTTACGCCTTATGTGGCACACCATGATGCCATTAACTACATGTGCAATGCCGATTTGTTGTTATTAGCTATACCCGATAATGCACAAAACAAAGGTATTTTAACCGGAAAAATATTTGAGTACTTGGCTTCTCAAAAACCTATTTTGTGTTTAGGCCCTACCGATGGAGATGCTGCACAAATTATAAATGATTGCAAGGCAGGGCAGGTGTTTGAGTTTATGGATGATGTAAAAATAACATCCTACATAACTGAAGTATATAATTTATGGAAACAAAACAGTACTACTCAGCTTCAATCTACCATCTATAAAAAATACTCGCGTAAAGAATTGGCAAAACAATTTGCTGATATAATCGAAGGCTTAAAATAATTACTTAGGCATCGCAGCCAATATTTGCGCTGCATTTTTATTATCAGGATGTTTTTTAAGTATTTGTTTTAAGGTGTTTTTTGCCTCAACAATATTTCCTTTATAATTGTATAACCCAGCTAGGTTCATTAAAGTGTTTTCATTATCAGGGTCTATAGCTAGGGCTTGTTTATATAACTGTTCTGCAATTTGTGCATTGCCTTCGGTTAAATATAAAAAACCAAGGTTGGCAATTGAAGTAACATATTTTGGGTTTTCTTTTAAAGTTTCGTTAAAATATTGGTGCGCCAAATTATTATTTCCGGTACTGGCGTAAGCCGTCGCCAATTTATCTTTAAACTCAACTACAAACGGAGCTAACTTATTAGCCTGCTCAAAAAACGGCAACGCCTCATTCGCTTTGTTTTGGTAATTATAACTTTCACCAATGCGGTAGCAAGTCCAGGCATGTTGATTATCATAGCTCTTTTTATTTAAACGATTATTAAATAATTCTACTTTACCAATTTGATTTACTAAGGATATAACCATAGCATAATTATTCTTCAAAAAATAAAGCTGTACCAAAGCATCAAAATTTTTATTGATGTTATTTTTATCTTTTACAGATAAATATTTTAAAGCGGTATCTAAATAATGTTGCTGTTGGTCAAACTTTTCAAACTGATTAATGTTTGCTTTAGCTTTGGTAAGCGAATCGGGTGCTTTATCATTAATAGCAAACAAACCTAAAAAGGTTTTTATTTTATCTTTTTCTTTTTTAGTAATGGGCTTTCTAATAAAATGATCGTGTACGGTTACATGCGGTATATCAATTGAACCCGATTTTGGCATGTGGCAACCTACACAGTTTAATAGATTAGAAGGGGCATGTCCTGCTTTTGCATTTTTTGCTGCTACTACATTTTTATCGGTACATTCTAAATCTGATTTGCCGTTTGGCTGATGGCAATTTTTACAGGCATTATTAAAAACCTCGTTACCAGTTACTTTAACGCTTATATGTGGGTTATGGCAGGTAACGCAAGTCAAGGCATCTTTATAAGGTTTCAGTTTATTTTTTACCTCGGCAGGGTTAAACGATTTTATAAAACACTGACTCATTTTTAGCCTATCAGCATGCGACGCCATAATAAACTCATCATCAGCATTGGCATACTTGGGCAAAAAAACAGAAATGTAATCGCTTAGTTTTTTACCGGGTTTAAAATCATAAAATGATTTATCTTCTTTAAGTACTGCATTCCCTTGTAAGTGGCAACGCTGACAAACATCAAATTGCAAATCGATAGAAAGTTTAGATGGGTTTACAATACTATAGTCAATATAATTTGTGGTATCAATTTTACTGCCTGTACTGCGTTGTTGCACATGCACACTGCCCGGGCCATGACAACGCTCGCAATTTATTCCCTCGTCTACATGACTGTATTTATTTTCTGAACCCATTACAAAATCGGGTAAGGCGTTATGACAACTCATACATTCTAAACCTATTTTACGTGTAAAGCGTGTGTTAACCCCATTTTCAAACCCCGGAGGCAAATGCCATTCTTTTTTCTGCGTGTAGAAAGTCATGGGTATTTGGTTAAAATGCCCATTTATATTTTGCATGTGCGAGTTTGTATGATGACCCGAACCTATAATATAATCAGCTCTCTCTAATCTTTTATAAACGGTGTCTTTCCCTTGTAAACGAAATTCTAAAAAATAAAGCGAATCGTTTTTACCCCAAAAAGATTTGTAATAAAAATCAGAAAACTTATCATAAATAACAGAGTGCTGATAATCTCCTGCCGATTTTTGCTTGGTTGCCCCCGCAAAAGATTTGCCCATGCCGGTTTCTATAAATGTATTGTAAATGCTTTGGTGGCAAAGCCTACAGGTGTTTATACCAACGTAACGTGCCGTATCAGCATGGTTAAGGTAAACAAGCGTATCTTTTTTCTCATGAGTTTCATTTGTGTTTTTTACTTCTTCGGTACAAGCAGAAAAAATAAATACAAAAAAGGGTATGAAAAAAAGCGCACGCATCAATTAATTGAAAGAAGTATATTTTTTTACGTCTTTATCGGTAATTGTTTTATCGCATAAAATAATTAAACGTTCCATCACATTTCTAAACTCGCGTATGTTACCCGTCCAGGGCAATTGCTGTAAGGCTTTAATGGCAGCATCCGATAAATCTTTAACCGCATTACCCTGCTCGGTACAAATCATGTTTAAAAAATACTCAGCCAATATAGGAATGTCTTCTTTTCTTTCAGCAAGCGATGGCACCTGAATAGGTATAACACTTAGGCGATGAAACAAATCTTCCCTGAAATTTCCGTTCTCAATTTCTTTTTGCAGGTTTTTATTAGTGGCTGCAATAACACGCACGTTCACAGGAATAGATTTATCACCACCAACACGGGTAATTTTATTTTCTTGCAGGGCGCGTAACACTTTTGCCTGCGCAGAAAGACTCATATCGCCAATTTCATCTAAAAATAAAGTGCCACCTTCGGCCAATTCAAACTTACCTTTGCGTGTAGCAACAGCCGATGTAAACGAGCCTTTTTCGTGCCCGAATAACTCACTTTCAATTAATTCAGATGGTATAGCGGCACAGTTTACTTCTATAAACGAAAATTTAGCGCGGTTACTTTTATCGTGCAGTTGTTTTGCCACTAACTCTTTACCAGATCCATTTGGCCCTGTAATTAAAACACGTGCATCAGTAGGAGCAACTTTTTCAATAAGGGTTTTTACTTCTTCAATGGCTTTTGAGTTGCCAATTATTTCGGAACCTTTGGCTACTTTTTTACGCAGCGTTTTGGTTTCGCTAACCAAATGTTGTTTATCTAAGGCATTACGTAGGGTAACCAAAAGTCGATTTAGGTCTACGGGTTTTGTTAAAAAATCGTAGGCCCCTTTCTTTACTGCTTCAACTGCAGTTTCAATATTACCGTGCCCACTCATCATTACTAAAGGGGTTTCGTTGCCTTCGCTACTTAATTTTTGCAATAATTCCAGTCCATCCAGCTTTGGCATTTTAACATCACATAAAACCACATCAAAGCTTTCAGCGGCTATTTTTGAGAGTCCAATTAACCCGTCTTCGGCTTCTTCTACCTGGTATTTTTCAAATTCTAAGATTTCGCGTAGCGAACGACGGATACTTTTTTCATCGTCAATCAATAATATTTTTGGCATAGAAGGGTTTATTGCACAAAAATATTGCTTTTAATGAAAAAAGCACTACATTTGATATAGGAATGAGAAAGAGTATCTCTAACAAAAAAATACTTTTTTCAACGAGTATCATTATCGTTGTGTTTTTGCTTTCGTTTCTTATCAAAACAACTTACACATCTTCTTTTAAAATAGAAAACGCTTTGCCTACATATGGTGTACAAGCTATAGATAATCAAGATGTGACTGATAAACAAGAGAAAGAACCCGTTTACATGTCTATTTTTAAATTGATTGTTAACTGCAATCCTTTCAAACAAAAAAAGGCTGCTCAATAATTCTCCTTGCTAAAAAATCTTCCTAAACAAGTCGCTATTTTATTTGTAAAGTTCTATCAAAGAGCTATCTCACCCCATTTAATGCCTTCTTGCCGTTATACCCCAACTTGCTCGCAATACACTATAGAAGCCATTACTAAATATGGCGCATTTAAAGGTAGTTGGATGGGCATGAAACGCATGGCACGTTGTGGACCTTGGGGCGGTAGTGGTTACGACCCTGTTAAATAAGTTGTTAGTGTTTTAATTTGCTATTTAAATATAATACAGTATTGTTTTATATTTTTACATAATAAGTTATGGGCAAACTCAAGGTACTTGTTTTTATTATAATTAGTTGGGTGAGCCTTTCTGCGCAAACAATTGTAAATAAAAATCTAGTACCAAACGGAGGTTTTGAAAACTACCGTAAAAAAGGTAACAACCTTAAAAATGCCATTCCCTGGAAACCTGTTTCATCAGTCGATTACTACCAAGCGCCATTAAAAAATGATGTTGGCGCCTGCAAAGGAGCTCATGAAGGTGATTGCTGTGCCGGTTTGCGCTATCAAAAAAAATACAAAGAGTTTATTGAGGTTAAATTATCTGAAACCTTAAAACGTGGCAATATATATCAGTTTGAATGCTACCTGCGTTTAGCTTTTTGGAGCAACGCTATGCTGAAATCATTTGGAGTTTATATTTCTAAAGGTGGAATGAAGGCAGTTAACTTTCCCGAAAAAGAATGTGTAGTGGATACAGTTAATGCAAAAAGCGGTTTAAACGGAGAGCTTTGTTGGTTTAAAGTAACAGGCAATTACAAAGCATCTGGCGGAGAAAAGTATATAACCATTGGAAATTTTTCTCCGGACCTAAAAAAAGATATGCTAAAAATAAATTTAAAAAGTCCGGGTTTTAAAGAGGCTTATTATTTTATAGATGACGTATCGCTTAAATGGATAAAACCAAAAGATGAAGTGAGAACTGTTTATGTTGATAGTTTAAAATATGAAAGTGATTCGGTTTTACAGGTAAAAAACAATTTACAAACCGGAGAAAAAATTACGCTGAAGGTTTCTTTCGAGCTGGGTAAATCATATCTTTTGCCTGAATCATTTTCTGAATTAAATAAGCTATCTCAGTATCTTTTCAGGCACCAAAATTTTGTTATTAAAATTAACGGACACTCAGATAATTCTGGTTCTAAATCAAAAAACCAAAAACTGTCTGAACAACGTGCCCGTGCTGTTTTTGAGTACTTAATTACGCACGGCGTGCAAAACAAAATGTATTATCAGGGTTATGGAAGCTCTCAACCAATTGCCGATAACGAAACAGATGATGGTAAAGCAAAAAACCGACGGGTAGAGTTTGAAATTGTAAGGCAATAGAAAACTAATTCTCTGCCAATTTTTGTTTCTGATACAAATTAAAATACTCTCCTTTTAGTAAAAGAAGTTCGGCATGTGTGCCACGCTCAATAATAGCGCCCCCACCAAGAACAATAATTTCATCGGCATTTTGTATAGATGATACGCGGTGAGAAATGATAATGCCTGTTTTTTGTTGCGTTACTTTTTTAAAGTTACCAAGTATTTGTTGTTCGGTATCGCTATCAACAGCGCTAAGGCAATCATCAAAAATAAAAATAGAAGGGTTTTTTATAATAGCACGTGCAATTGAAATGCGCTGTTTTTGTCCGCCCGATAAAGTGATGCCTCGTTCGCCCACAACCGTTTCAAACTTTTCTGAAAAACCTTCTATGTTGTCGTAAACAACAGCTTGTTTGGCTGCCTGTTTTACTGCATCATCCGAATATACTCCTGAAAATGAAATATTATTTTTTATAGTATCAGAAAACAAAAAAACATCTTGTTGCACATAACCTGTTTTCGTCCTCAATTGCTGTAGGTTTATGGCTTTTATATCATTTTCGTTAACCAAAATACTACCCGAATTTACATCCATAAAACGCATAAGTAATTGCGCTATGGTAGATTTTCCGCTTCCGCTTTTACCAATAATGCCAATGGTTTTACCCTTGTTTATAATAAACGAAACATTTTTTAATGCATTAATGCCGGTATCTGGGTAGGTGTAGGATACATTTTTGAATTCTATTTTATCGTGCAATTCAAATTCTTTTTCGGTAGGGTTACTAATTTCAGGCTTGGTTTTTAAAAACTCATTAATGCGTTTTTGCGAAGCCGCAGCCCTTTGTACTAGCGATAAAACCCAACCCAACATGGCGAAAGGCCAAGTAAGTTTACTTACATAAAAAACAAATTGCGGAAAATTCCCAACTGAAGTAATTTGCCCTGCGGCATACATTTTACCACCAAAATAAATAATGGATAACATACTTAAGCCAACCATAAAAGCTATAAAAGGCTGAAAAGCAGCTTCTGTTTTAGCGAGTGCTAGGTTTTTTTGTTTATACTCATCAGCTTTAGTAGAAAAACTATCGTAAAAATGATTCAATCTGTTGTAGGCTTTAACTACACGTATGCCCGAAAAGGTTTCTTGTGCAACAGAGGTTATGTTTGATAATGCTTCTTGCGCTTTTACACTGCGCTTGCCAATAGCATCACTCACTTTAAAAATCATGATAGATAGAATGGGCAAGGGGGCAAGCACTATTAAGGTTAGCTGAGGACTCTCGTGCCACATAAATATAACTACGGTAGTTATAGTAACAATAGTATCTATAATATACATAACCGCCGGACCAACATACATGCGCACTCTGCCAACATCTTCGCTTATACGGTTCATTAAATCGCCAGTGCTGTTACGCTTATAAAAATTATGGTCTAATTGCTGGTAGTGGTTATATATTTCGTTTTTTAAATCAAACTCTATTAGTCGAGACACAACTATAATAATTTGTCGCTTTAAAAACATAAACAAGCCACTAAATACCGTTAAACCCAACAGTTGCAAGGCATATACTATATAGGTGTTTTTGGCTTCGGCATTTTGTGTTAGTGTCTTAGCAGCAAAAGCGTCGGTTGCATTTTTTATAATTATACCCTGACTTACCAATAACACGTTTGATATCAAAATAAACAAACACCCCAACAAAAGGCGGTAACGGTACTTGTAAAAATATTTATTTAGGTAGAATAGAGATTTCACTGAGAGAATGGATGCAAAGGTACAATTTTATGAGCTTAAAACTCATTTCTCTTTTAAAGCCAAAAACAATTTAAGTGCCTTTGAATTTACCTTTTTTAAATGCAGGTAAGGTGTTTGCTCACCACCAAACGAACGAAAAAAACGTTCTACGGTTGGTAACATGCTTCCACAAAAATTAAATTGCTTTGTTAAACTTGAAGATGCTTTTATTGCTTGCCAAAGTAATAAACTGTAAGCCCCGCTGTTTTTAAAATTTTCGTCGGCGCCACCCATTAAATAATAGGCACTTTGTGCATCCCAAACAATATAAACGGCTGCATGTATATTGTTATCGGCATCTTTTGCTAATAAAATTTTGCAGCAATTATTTTTCTTACAAGCCTCATCAACTTGTTTAACGTAGGTAAGTGAATAGGGTACTTTTTTATTTTGCCTTTTAAAACTTAGTGCGTTAATTTTATAAAACAGTTCTATATCATCACTTTCAGTAACCGTAATTTCTTTTTCTGCTTTGCGTATTTGTGTGCGTATACTTGAGTTAAAATCTTCAAACACCTTATCTAAATTCGATAAATCTTTTATTAAATAAGTGTAGCGGGTACTTTGGGTAAAACCTTTCCAATAGAATGAAAGATGGTTTTTATAATGAGGAAGAAAATACAATTCAAATAAATCAAATTTAGGTAGTTGGGTTATTAGTTCATCTAACACCTGTTGCTCATGACTTAATTGTGTTGCAGGTTTTTGTCCCGGAAAGTAAGTAATAATAGGTCCCATGCCGGGTGTAAGCATTGGCATGGCTATAAGCTGTAAATTATATTTCTTTTTTATAGGATATGCCCATGCCCCAATAATATTTCCGTTGTTTTCATGTATTATTGCATCCCAGTTTTGTGTACCGCAAACAGCATCCAACCACCAATCTTGCTGAAACAAACTTACATCTTTAGCAGTTTTACAATACTGGCGATATTTTTCTTTAGCAGTCATTTATTCCGGCTTTAAAAATAGAAAAATAAAATGGGAGTAAACTATAAAACAAAAGCCCCGCTTTTCAGCAGGGCTCTCATTATTAAAATACTATTTACTTATTATTGAATAATAAGTTTTTGTACATGTTTGCTTTGTCCGTTAGAGATAGTAAGCATGTATAAACCTTTTTGTAAGTTGGTAAGGTCTAAGCTAACATTAGCATCTTTTACCGAAGATTGAAACACTTCTTTACCAATCATATCGGTTACATAAAGCGTGGTAGCAGCATTAACTGATGGAATAGAAATAGTTACTAAACCTGTGCTTGGGTTAGGATAAACTGATATATCAGAATTATTTGAAATAGTAGCGATGCCAGCGCAAACGTTTACAGTTACTGTAAGCGGAGAAGATGTTTTGCAAGTACCCGAACCATCAAGACCAGTAACTACATATACAGTTGTAACGCCTGGACTTGCCATAACACTACTACCTGTTGCTGCACTTAAACTTGTTGATGGAGTCCACGAATAGGTACTAAGCCCGCTTGCATTTAGCGTAACAGTGCCTCCTGAACAAACACTAACCGAAGGAGCCACTAAAACAGGACTTGGTGTAGCAAGTACAGTTATTGTAAATGGAGTAACTTTAGTACAAGTACCTGTTTTGCCGGTTAACGAATAGGTTGTTGTAACAGTAGGAGTAGCAAAAGTTGATGAACCTGATGTAGCACTTAAAGTTCCTGCAGGAGACCATGTATAAGTAACTGCACCCGAAGCAGTAAGATACTCTGTACCACCAGTACAAACTGTACCCGTAGTTAATGATGTACCATATGGGTCTGTGATAGTTAAAGTTGGAGTTGGGTTTACAGCTATGTTAACTGTTTGTGTATTTACGCAACCTGATATAGTGCCTGTAACAGTATAAACTGTTGCTGCTGTTGGTTTTACGGTTACAGTTGAAGTAGTTGCACCAACAGTCGTCCATGAATAAGTATTTGCACCGCTTGCAGTCAGCATAGAAGAATCGCCTGAACAAATAGTTGTTTTACTAGCTGCTATATTAAGAGGACATGCTAAAGCAATTTTTGGACCTCTGTATTTATCCATGCCATTTTTACCCAACGGACGAGCGGTATCAGAAAAACAACCAGCCCAACCGTGTAAAGAGTCAAGCATTTGTACTTGTAACATTAATGCATATTCGTTAGCAAGTGATGTATTAGGAACAGTTTCTAACACGTTCCAAGTAGAACCATCATCTGGGGTTGTAGATGTTATCCAAGCGTTACCACCTTTGTTTAGTCCAACTGACATATAAGTGTTTTTACCAGGAATAACACAAATATCATTTGTTCCTAATTGAGTAGTTGTAGTAGTGGTAACAGCTGTCCAAGTTGCACCACCGTTAATTGTTTTTGCAATATTAAATATGGCAGTAGTTGCAGTTGTTGATCTGCCCCATGCAAGTCCATTTAAAGTATCTCTAAAAGCTACACCATCAACCTGACCGGCTAAACCTGGTAAAGCTGTAGATACAGCCCATGTTTTTCCACTATCAGATGATCTGAAAACGTGGGCTTTATTGGTAACGTACCACATTTTTGCTCCTAAAGCAAAAAAACCATTGGTTAAACCAAACTCACCCGAAACCGGGTTAGGAATGTTTGCATCAGGCACACGAGTCCAGTTGGTACCTCCGTTATGGGTGCGCCAAATTTCAAACTCAGTACCCGAACCGCTTGTATTACCATTTGGGTCACCTAAAGCTAAACCGTTATTTGCATCCCAAAAATGTACAAAATCAGGAAAATTGGCTGCTCCGGCAAACATCGTTAATGAGTCTGATGCATTTGTCCAGGTTACTCCACCATTTACTGTTTTCACAATTTTACCACTTGTTCCGTCAGCAGCTTTATCAAATATAGCTACATAAGCAATCATAGAATCAACAGCAGAGATGTTTGAAGAATTGTAAGTGTTTGTATCAGCCATAAAAGTACCGTGAGTAAAAACGTTACCGTTGCCTGTTTTTACAAATACGTTACTTGACCTAGCAGGTACAGTACCATCATAAATAAGACCCCATACAGTGTTTGTATCCACTGCATCCATCCAACGAATTCCCATTGCTGTGTCTACATTGATGTTATGAGCCTCCCAAATGGTCGACTGACTAAATGTTGCGCTTATTCCGGCAACAAGTAATGATAATGTAAGTAAAATTTTTTTCATTTTTTTGATTAGGTTTAATTTTTAGTAGCCCAAAGGTAAAAAAATATCGTCAAAACGATTACTTTTTCTTGAAAGTGGATATGAAATTTTTGGTAAAATCGCTAAGTACAAGGGTTCCAGACATTACCGCGCGCTCTAATAGCAACGTATCCCAGTTTTCAGTGCCCTCCCACATTACTTTTTTTAACATTTTCATTGCTTCGGGACTGCTTTCGGCCAATTTTATTGCCAAACTTAAAATAGCAGCATCCATTTCTTCATTTGTTTTAAAAACAGCGGCATACAAACCTTTTTGTTGGGCAAAATTAGCATCGTGCCACTCAGTTGCATTAATAGTAAGTTGGCAAAAGGCTGAAGTTCCCATTTTTCGTTCAACTGCCGGGCCAACCACAAACGGGCCAATGCCTACAGCTAACTCGCTTAGCTTTATAGCTGCATTTTCATTTCCAAAGGTGTAATCGGCCGCTGAGGCAAGCCCCACACCACCACCTACTGCTTTGCCCTGCACACGGGCAATAACAAACTTAGGTGCTTTACGCATGGCATTTATAACGCCTGCAAAACCTGAAAAGAAATGTTTGCCGGTTTCTATGTCTTTAATAGCAATTAATTCATCAAATGATGCACCTGCACAAAAGGCTTTATCGCCATCGCTTTTTAAAATGATAACCTTTGCATCGGGGTTGTTACCCACTTTTTCTATTTCTTTGGCAAGAGCCCGCAAAATTTCTCCGGGCAATGAATTGCTTTGCGGATGAAAAAATGTAACCGTTGCTATACCATTTTCAATCTGACTTTTTACATATCCGTTTTCCATATAAATAATTGATTTTTTTCAAAAGTAAAAAAATCGTTTCTAAAAAGTACCTTTGTAATGTTTTTTATGCGAGTTAAAATATACTTTATCCTTTTTTTTATTGTTTTGCTTTTTACCGCAAAGGCTAACACGAACGATACAATTCATATAAAAAAAGTACAAAATGTAAAACTTTTGGTTATTCCTGTACTTTATTATGCCCCAGAAACTAGGTTTGGCGCAGGTGCTGCCGGTGTGCTTAGATTTAAACAAAAGCATGAGCCTGATAGTTTACGACACTCCAATGTTTTATTTGCTCTGTCAGCTACACAACTTAGGCAATTGGTGTTGGGTGCCCCATTTCAGTTTTGGTTTAATAAAGAGAAATATAATATATATGGCGAGCCTACTTATCAAAATGTAAACTATCTTTTTTTTGGTGTAGGTAATAAAATACCACCTTATTTTAGAGAACGATACTTTGCCACTTTTGGGCGTTTTAGAATAACAGCTTTAAAACGTGTTTATCCTCATTTTTATGCGGGGTTTAAATACGCTTTTGATTACACAGGCATTACTCAGCTAAGTGATACCGGTAAGCTTATTAAAGGAAATATATCGGGTAGTAATGGGGGAATTACATCGGGTGTTGGCGGAACCATAAAATACGACAACAGAGATAATCAGTTTTATGCTACCAAAGGTTATTATGTAGAATTTTTTGCATTAACCAATAGTGCAGTAACAGGCAGTAATTATCGGTTCGACAAGTATTCTTTAGATATGTCTACTTATGTTGCTTTACCTCGCAGCCAAGTATTGGCATTTAATGCATACGGAACTATTAATACAGGAAATGTGCCTTTTTACCAAATGGCTGTTTTGGGTGGGGATAGTAAGATGCGTGGTTTATATCAAGGTCGTTATCGCGATAAAGATGGTTGGATTTTACAGGCCGAATATCGTGCGCATTTATTTTGGCGATTGGGCTTTGCTACTTTTGCAGGGCTTGGAGAAATTGCCCCAGACTTGAACCAATTTAATTTAAAATATGGGCATTTTACTTATGGTGCGGGCATTCGCGGTTTAATTGATGAAAAACAACACCTTAACGTGCGTTTTGATGTTGGCGTAAATAGCACCCACTTAAATTATTATTTTACCATAGGCGAAGCTTTTTAAAAAATGAATAAAACACCCTACTTAAAACAAAATGATAAAATAGCCGTGGTAGCTACTGCCCGAAAAATATCGGCAGAAGAGCTTGCTTTTGCTATAGAAACTTTTAAAGAATGGGGTTTGCAGCCCGTGTTGGGTAAAAATATTTATGAGATAGAAAACCAATTTGCGGGGAGTGATAAACAACGCGCCGAAGATTTACAATGGGCTATAAATGATGATAACATTAAAGCCATAATTATTGCAAGGGGTGGTTATGGCACTGTTAGAATTGTTGATGCTATAGATTTTACCAAGCTGAAAACAAACCCAAAGTTTATTATTGGCTACAGTGATGTTACGGTGCTTCACTCGCACATACACACGCATATTGGCTTGCCTACTTTGCATGCTACTATGCCTATTAATTTTAATAAAAATGCTGAAGCAGTTGAAACCCTAAGAAAATGTTTGTTTGGAGAGCTAGTTTCATATCACTTTGAAGTGAATCCTTTAAATAAAGTTGGAGAGGCAAATGGGGTACTAGTTGGTGGTAATCTTTCTTTACTATATGCATTATCCGGTACGGCAAGCGATATAGATACAAAAAATAAAATTTTATTTCTGGAAGATTTAGATGAGTATCTGTATCACATTGATAGGATGATGCTTAATTTAAAACGAAGTGGAAAGTTAGAAAACCTTAAAGCGCTTGTTGTTGGCAGCTTTACCGATATGAAAGATAACACGATACCTTTTGGTAAAACTACTGAAGAAATAATTTTAGATGCAGTAAAAGAATACAACTACCCGGTATGTTTTAATGTTCCTGCAGGACATATAGATAGAAACCTTGCTCTTTATTTTGGTAAAGAAGTTAATTTAAAAATTAGCCAAACTAATTGCTCGTTGACCTTTTAAAATAACAAGAGCCTCTATCAGCGGTTTTTGTAACAGTAAATTAACTGTATTATTTTTTATGTTTGAATTAAGGCTTATTTTTTACTTGAAGTTGGATTATGGTAAACATTAATTTGGTTGTATTGGGGTAAATAAAGAACTCCTGCTAAAAATTTCCGTTCTATTTTATCTAATCTATTAAAAATACTTAAACCATATGTTTTGGTTACTTCTTTATTGGAATAACCCATTAACAATAAAGTTGTTGGAAATACTTGAAATTGACTAATGTGGTTTTTATTGTATACATAATTAGAGTCGAGTGCTCTATTTATTTCTGGATTTTCCCCTATGTTAAAGACTAAAAATGGTATCGTAGCTTCCTCCGTAAAATTTTGGCAATGACCAATGTATTTTCCATATTCCATTATACTCTCTCCATGATCAGAAAAATAAAGAATTATAACACTGTCGTTTTCTATTTTTGGCAATAATTTTTTAAAGAACTCATCAACAGTCCAATTAAGAGCATTGTAATAGGTGTTTAATGTTGTAACTCTATCTATATTGACATCATTAAGTTGATAGACGGGTTTAAATATTTCTCTAGTTGGTGGATATTTCCCTGCGTAATTAGAATGGCAGCCTAGTTTATTAATATAAGTAAAGGTACATGAATCTTGTTTCGGAATTTCATCCAAATACTCAATAATTTTATGATCTATATCGTACAACTCAATTCCCTGATGTATTTTTCGTATTTCAATGTATTTATCGATGGCAAAAAAATCAAATTTAGTCATGTTGTTTTGCGGTTGCTCAGAATCATTTTGCCCATCAATAAAATAAGTTTTATAACCTGCTTGTTTTGCGTACTGAAAAATACTTGGGTTAGAAGCGTATAAAAAATTAAAATCAGGTAATTGATCTAACCTTAAACCACTTTGCAAAATCATATTCGATGCCCTGCTACAAGTTGCCGAAGAGCTTGCAATGCCATAGTTGTAATAACTATTTGATATGCTATCTAAAAATGGGGTGTTTTTTAATTTTTTATTATTTATGCCCATAAGATCTCCTCGTATAGTTTCATCTACTACAAAAAAAATGTGTTTGGCTAATCTTTTTGCGATAGGCTTAAGAGTTGGGTTGTTTCGTTTGCCAAAGTGAGGAGTTGTTTTTATTCCATATATTATATTGATAGGAACATTTAAATAGGTAGGAAAAGGAGTAATAAAAGCTGCAGTTCTAATAGTGATAATAATTGATAGCGTGATAAAACATAAGCCAACTAAAGATAGCAAGTTACTTACCCTCCCTTTTATCCAATTTTTTGTAAGTATGTGTAATAAGTAAACTATAAATATGGATAATAGAATAGCAATTATGTATTGAGGATAGTATAAACTAGCCGCTTCGCCGGCCCAATGTATTTCATTTAAAACAGTACTTGCTTGATTTATAGTAAAATCGGAGTTATGGGCAATAATAGTGCTAAACGAGATGACTAGAGAAAGTAGTAAAAGCGATAAAAAACTATACCTGATAAAGTTGTTTTTTACTAGTAAAAAAATGAGGGAGCTAAATATAAGCCCTAAATAGATTATAAAATATAAAATGGTTTGTACCAACCCAATCGACATAATTTTTTTCTCATAAATTAAATTATGAATTTGGGTTTTATCAATAAACAGAAAAAGAAATGCAAATAAAATAAAGAGTATAATTTTTTTTGGAAAATCAGATTTAATTAAAGACATTTTGAATAACCTTTATAGGATAATAAAGCAAAATTAAAAAAAATTATTAGTAAATCTATTTACTTAAATACAAGTTACGCTCACTATAAATGTTTTGAAAATATTCGTCGTACAAGTCATCAATAAAATAAATAGCCTCGCCGGTTGATTTCATTTCAGGACCAAGCTCTTTTTGTATTTCAGGGAATTTCTCGTAGCTAAATACTGGTATTTTAATAGCATAACCTTTTTTACGTGGACTAAATTTAAAGTCTTTTACTTTTTTCTCTCGCAGCATAACCTTAGTGGCATAATTTACATAAGGCTCATCATAAGCCTTAGCTATAAATGGTACGGTACGAGATGCGCGTGGGTTAGCCTCGATGATATAAACTACTTCATTTTTAACGGCAAACTGTATGTTAATTAACCCAACTGTATTTAAAGCAAGAGCAATTTTTTTAGTGTGCGCTTCTATTTGTTTAATTACATTTTCGCTTAAATCAAATGGAGGGAGCACAGCATAACTATCACCACTATGAATGCCAGCAGGCTCTATGTGTTCCATAATGCCTATAATATAAACATCGGTACCATCACAAATTGCATCAGCTTCGGCTTCTATAGCGTTTTCAAGAAAATGATCTAACAACACTTTATTCTCTGGTAAATCATTTAAAAGTTTTACTACGTGTTGCTCAAGCTCTTGTTCATTAATAACAATTTTCATGCTTTGTCCGCCAAGTACATAGCTTGGGCGAACGAGTAGGGGGAAACCTAATTCTTTTGATAGGGTAATGGCTTCTTCTGCATCTTCAATAACACCAAATTTAGGATAAGGGATATTGTTTGCTTTTAATAGGTTAGAGAAACTTCCTCTGTCTTCCGCCAAGTCTAGCGATTTAAAATCGGTGCCAATAATTTTAATGCCGTAACGGTCTAATTTTTCAGCCAGCTTTAAAGCCGTTTGTCCGCCAAGCTGAACTATAACACCTTCAGGTTTTTCATGCAGAATGATGTCGTAAATGTGTTCCCAAAAAACAGGCTCAAAATATAATTTATCGGCTGTGCTAAAATCGGTTGAAACCGTTTCAGGGTTACAGTTAATCATAATAGTCTCGTAACCACATTCTTTAGCTGCTAACACACCATGCACGCATGAGTAATCAAACTCAATGCCTTGTCCTATACGATTAGGACCGCTCCCTAAAATAATGACTTTCTTTTTATTTGAGCGGATGCTTTCATTCTCATCTTCAAAAGTAGAGTAGTAATAAGGTGTTTTTGCTTCAAACTCAGCAGCACAAGTATCTACTAATTTATATACGCGCTTAATGCCAAGCTCGTTACGTTTTTTATATACTTCGCTTTCTAAGCAACGCAATAAGTGTGCAACCTGCCTGTCGGCATAACCTTTTTGTTTGGCTTCGTATAAAAGGTCTTTAGGTATATTGGTTAAAGTAAATTTTGAAATTTCGTATTCAAGTGCAATCATTTCTTCAATTTGCTGAAGAAACCACATATCTATACGGGTAAGTTTTTGTATAGTTTTAATAGATATACCAAGTTTCATGGCATCGTATATCATAAACAACCTGTTCCAGCTTGGGCGCTCTAAGGCACGTAGTAATTCTGCCTGGTCGGTAATTTCTCTTCCATCGGCACCTAAACCATTACGTTTAATTTCTAAACTCTGACAGGCTTTTTGTAAAGCTTCCTGAAATGAACGACCAATGGCCATAACCTCGCCAACCGATTTCATTTGGAAACCAAGCTCGCGGTTACAACCTTTAAATTTATCAAAGTTCCAACGAGGAATTTTTACAATAACATAATCTAATGTAGGCTCGAAATAAGCGGATGTTGATTTTGTAATTTGATTTTGCAATTCATCAAGCGTGTAACCAATAGCCAGTTTACTTGCAATACGAGCAATTGGGTAACCGGTTGCTTTACTTGCCAGGGCAGATGAACGAGATACACGCGGGTTAATTTCAATAGCAATAATGTCTTCTTTAGCATCATCGCTTACGGCAAATTGTACGTTACAACCACCTGAGAAGTTACCAATGCTACGCATCATTTTTATAGCCATACTGCGCATTTTTTGATACACGCTATCGCTTAATGTTTGTGCAGGTGCAACGGTAATGCTATCACCTGTGTGCACACCCATTGGGTCAAAATTTTCAATAGAACATATAATGGCTACGTTATCATTTTTATCGCGTAGTAATTCTAACTCATATTCTTTCCAGCCTAAAACGGCTTTATCAATCAACACCTCATGTATAGGCGATGTTTGTAAACCACGATTAAGCAAGTTGTCAAAATCTTCTTTTTGATATACCACACTACCACCACTACCACCTAAGGTAAACGAAGGACGAATAACCAAAGGAAAACCAAACTCTTGTGCTACCGATTTACCTTCTAAAAACGATTTTGCAATTTTAGAGGGAGCCATTGGCACACCAATTTCATTCATACGAATACGGAACAAATCACGGTCTTCAGTAACTTTAATGGCTTGAGTGTCCACACCAATCATGCGCACATTGTACTTTTTCCAAACGCCCATGTCTTCGCATTTCATGGCAAGGTTAAGGGCTGTTTGTCCGCCCATGGTGGGCAGTACAGCATCTATTTTTCGCTCTTCTAATATTTTAATGATAGATTTTACTTCTAAAGGCAGTAGGTATATGTTATCTGCTGTAACCTTGTCGGTCATAATAGTAGCGGGGTTGCTGTTTATAAGCGTAACCTCGATACCCTCTTCGCGAAGACTTTTAGCAGATTGAGAGCCTGAATAGTCAAATTCACACGCTTGCCCAATAACAATGGGACCCGAACCGATAATTAAAACAGATTTTATAGAGTTATCTTTAGCCATAGTTAAAAAATTGAGCGAAGTTACTTGTTTGAAGGGTTAAAAGAGGCTATGTAGATAAATTGTTTATTACTAATGTTAGGAAACTTTTTGACGCAATTTTGCTCCTACAAATAATGTACATTTGCGCCCTTTAACAAAGTATGCCGGCTAAAAACACCAAATGGATAATTTTATTTTTACTGGCATTGGTGTGGGGCAGTTCGTTTATTTTAATGAAACGAGGCCTGGAGGCTTTTAGCAGTAGTCAGGTAGCAGCTTTACGTATAAGTATAGCATCAGTCTTTCTTATTCCTTTTTTAATAAAACATTATAAAATAAACCTAAAAAAATACTGGCTGGGTTTAGTACTGGCAGGTGTTTTTGGCAATTTAATACCGGCATTTTTATTTACCAAGGCCGAAACCGGCATTAGCAGCAGTTTAGCCGGTATGTTAAACGCCCTTACCCCATTATTTACGGTTATTTTAGGTTGGATTGCGTTCAGAAACAAATCTACCCCCCTACAAATTGTAGGCATTTTGATAGCTTTTGTAGGAGCTTTGTTTTTATTATCTGGCGATAAAAACCCGCAAGAAAGTGGCCTTTTTTATGCTTTTTTAGTGATACTGGCAACTCTTTGTTATGCCATAAGCGTTAATTGTATTAAGCACTTTTTAAACGATTTAAATTCTATTGCTGCAACAGCCTGGTCATTTGCTTTTATTGGCCCGGTAGCCTTAATATATTTATTTAGTACTGATTTTACTGAAGTAATGCAAACCAACCCAAATGCCGTATCAAGTTTAGGGTATATCAGCATTTTGGGCATTGTGGGTTCGGCCTTGTCGGTTATATTTTTTAACTATTTAATAAAGCTTTCGGGGGCGGTTTTTGCGGCCTCAAGTACCTATATAATCCCTATAGTAGCTGTTGGTTGGGGCATTTTTGATGGCGAAATTATCACCATCATCCAAATAGCGGCCATTTTTGTGATTTTGGGCGGGGTTTGGCTTATAAATAAGCGCAAAGTTTGATTTTGCAGAATAGAAATTATTTTTTACATTTGCCCTCCCTATAAAAAGGGTTTAGGTTATTAAACCTGAATTAGATAAACATTAAAAAAATAAATTATGTACGCAATTGTAAAAATAGCCGGGCAACAATTTAAAGTGGAACGTGGATTAAAAGTTTACGTTCACCGCCTAAAGGCTAACGAGGGCGCCGACGTAGAATTTAGCGATGTGTTGTTAGTTGACAACGAAGGTAAAGTAACCGTTGGTAGTCCGAATGTAGAGGGCACTAAAGTAGCTGCCACAGTAATACAACACTTACGTGGAGACAAAGTGCTTGTATTTAAAAAGAAACGCAGAAAAACGTATCAAAAATTAAACGGTCACCGTCAAGATCTTACGCAAATAATTGTGCAAGGCATCCTTGGTAAAGGCGAAACTGTTAAAGATAAGTTAGAAGCTAAAAAACACGAGTACACACTTCGTTCAAGAAAAGAAGTTGTTGCTCCGAAAGCTGAGGTAGAAGTAGAAGCTCCAGCAGCAAAAAAAGCTCCGGCAAAAAAAGCAGCAGCAAAAAAAGCAGCAGCAAAAAAAGCTCCGGCTAAAAAAGCAGCAGCTAAGAAAAAAGAAGATTAATAAATAGTGTTGATTTAAAACCCAACATTTTAAAATAAAATAGCATGGCACACAAAAAAGGTGAAGGTAAAGTAAAAAACGGTCGCGAATCGCACAGTAAACGCCTAGGCGTTAAAATATTTGGCGGTTCAGGTTGCATTAACGGTAACATTATCGTTCGTCAACGTGGCACTGTACACCATCCCGGCGAAAACGTTGGCATGGGTAAAGATCATACCATATTTGCATTGGTAGATGGCACTGTTGTTTTCCGCAAAAAACGTGATAACCGTTCTTACGTATCGGTTGTTCCTTTTCCTGCTGAAGCATAAGGGCTAATCCTAACAAAAACTTAAACCCCTTGCAATTGTGAGGGGTTTTTTATTTATACATTTGTCAAAATTTTTTAAACACGTATGCTGCAAATAAATTATATAAGAGATAATAAAGAAGAAGTTATAAAACGCTTAGCTATTAAAAACTTTAAAGATGCTGAAAGCATTATAACAAAAGTTATTAGTATAGATGCCGAGCGCCGTGCTGCACAAAAAGAAAGTGATGAGGTAAAAGCCGAAGCCAATGCACTTGCCAAACAAGTAGGTGAGTTAATGAAAGGCGGCAAAAAAGAAGAAGCTGAAACAGTAAAAGCTAAAACAGCTGATTTAAAATTAAAAGAGAAACAAATTGATGAGGTTTTAAAAACCAAAGAAGAAGAGATACAAGTTTTATTAGTACAAGTGCCCAACTTGCCAAACACAACTGTTCCTTTAGGTAAAACACCCGAGGATAATGAAACTATTTTTGAGCATGGCGAAAAACCAAATCTGCCTGCAAGTGCACAACCGCATTGGGATTTAGCGGCTAAGTATAATTTAATTGATTTTGAATTAGGCGTAAAACTTACCGGTGCAGGTTTTCCTGTTTATAAAGGTAAAGGGGCTCGCCTGCAACGTGCTTTAATTAATTATTTTTTAGATAAGGCAATTGCGGCTGGTTATATGGAAGTGCAACCGCCAATATTAGTGAATGCTGATAGCGGTTATGGTACCGGACAGTTACCCGATAAAGAAGGACAAATGTATTTTGTGGGCGAAGATAATTTATACCTGATACCAACTGCTGAGGTGCCTATAACAAATATTTACCGCGATGTGATTTTAAAAGAAAGCGAATTGCCTGTTAAGAATTGTGGTTACACACCTTGCTTTCGTAGAGAGGCAGGAAGTTATGGTAAAGATGTACGTGGTTTAAATCGTTTACACCAGTTTGATAAAATTGAAATTGTACAAATTGCTGCTCCCGAAAAATCATATCAAATTTTAGAAGAGATGAAGGAGTATGTGGCAGGTTTATTAAAAGAACTAAACTTACCCTTCCGCATACTTAAACTTTGCGGAGGCGATATGAGTTTTGCATCTGCACTAACATACGATATGGAAGTGTGGAGTGCTGCACAAAAACGCTGGTTAGAAGTAAGCTCGGTTTCTAATTTCGAGAGCTTTCAAACCAATCGTTTGAAATGCCGTTATAAAGATGCAAACGGTAAAACAAATTTATGCCATAGCTTAAATGGAAGTGCTTTAGCATTGCCTCGCATTGTGGCATCGTTATTAGAAAATAATCAAACAGAAAACGGTATAAAAATTCCTGAAGTGTTAGTTAAGTACACAGGATTTGATATGATAAACTAAAATAAAAAACACGTTATGAAACAAACATCACTTATTATTAATATTGTGCTTATTGCAGCGGTTGCAATTTTATTTTACTTAAACATATCGCTTAAAAAAAATGTAGAAGCTTTAGGCGGAGCAACCGCAAACCCTAATGAAGTGTTGCAAACACCTGCTACTTTAGCGGCTAATAATGTTAATTTAAAAGATGCTAAAATTGCTTATTTAAATATCGATTCCTTAGATTATAAATATCAGTACATTATTGATAACTCTAAAGAATATGCCAATAAACAAATGGCTTTAGAGAGCCAGTTAAACAGCATGGCTGCTAAATTTCAGGCGGATTATCAGGATTTTCAGCAAGCTGCACAAGCAGGTGTGCGTGGCGAGGCAGAGTTGAACAAACAAAAAGCGCAATTAGAACAACAGCAGTACGACGCTGCTGCTAAACAAAAACAGTTGGAAAATTTAGGCGAAGAAATTGCAAAAAAACGTGGCGATATGCTTAAAAGAGTATCTAGTTTTGTTGCCAAATTTAATAATGGCCGATACGATTATATTTTAGCTTACACTACTGCCAACATCAGCTCGGTGCTTTATGCTAAACCGGGTTTAGACATTACCAAAGAAATTGTTGACGGACTAAACACTGAATACAAAGCTGAAAAGTCTTCAACTAAAAAATAAAAACGCATGAAAAAGAAATTAGATAGTGTAGCCGAATTTCATGAAGTGTTTAAAATTGGCAATGCCGATAAAATTACCTTACTTGAAGAGAAAGATTATACCCTGCGTTTTAACCTGATTAAGGAAGAAAACGAAGAGTATTTAGAGGCCTGCAAAAACAAAGACATTGTTGAAATTGCCGATGCCCTTGGCGACCAACTTTATATTTTATGCGGTACCATTTTAAAACATGGTTTGCAACATAAAATAGAAGAAGTGTTTGATGAAATACACCGCAGTAACATGAGTAAACTGGATGAAAATGGCAAACCCATTTATCGCGAAGACGGTAAGGTTTTAAAAAGCAACCGTTATTTCAGACCGGATATTAAGAAGATTTTAGATAAGTAATTTCTTATAAAGAAAACCACTTTTCAATAACATCAGCCAAGCGATTGCTGTAACCACCTTCGTTATCGTACCAACCAATTATTTTTACCATGTTGCCTACAACAGCCGTAAACTCAGCATCTAAAATGCAAGAGTGCGGGTTGCCAACAATGTCACTAGATACGATTGGGTCTTCAGTATACTCTAAAATGCCTTTAAGTTCATGCTGCGCAGCGCGTTTAAACTCCGCATTAATTTCTGCAGGCTCGGCATGACGTTCTAAAATACAAGTAATATCAGTTAACGAGCCATCAGGCACAGGAACACGTATGCCACAACCACCAACTTTGCCCTCTAACTCAGGGAAAATTTTTGTAGTTGCTTTAGCTGCTCCGGTTGAGGTTGGTACAATGTTTACAGCCGCAGCACGTGCACGGCGTAAATCTTTATGCGGTGCATCATGCAGGCGTTGGTCGCCGGTGTAAGCATGCACAGTAGATATATAAACATCCTCAATGCCCCATTTAAGCAACACTTTTATCATAGGTGCAGCACAGTTTGTGGTACATGATGCGTTTGAAATTATTACATCATCTTTACTAAGTGTTTTATCATTAACACCCATTACAATGGTTTTAATATCATTGTCTTTTGGTGGTGCCGACATTAAAACTTTTTTTGCTCCCGCATCCAAATGTTTTTGTGCCGATGCTTTATCTAAAAAAAAGCCTGTGCTCTCAAGCACCACATCCACATCTAATTCTTTCCAGGGTAATTTAGCAGGGTCGGCACTTGCGGTAATTTTTATTTTTTGGTTATTAATAATCATATACTCGCCTTCAAGAGCAATGGTGCCATCAAACCTACCGTGTACCGAATCATATTTTAGTAAGTGTGCAAGTGTTTTGCTATCGGTTAAATCGTTAATGGCTACTATCTGTATATTGGGGCGGTTAATGGCAGCACGTAAAAAAACTCTTCCTATTCTTCCAAAACCGTTAATGGCTACTTTTACTTTTTTCATATGTTTTTAATTGTGGTACAAAGTTCAATATTTGTTTCAACAAAAAACAAACATTCTACATAAAAATAGCTAAAAATGATGAAGTTTGCACAATTTAATTTTTAGCCTGTATGCAATTAAAATATCAAAACAAAGCCAAAGCCATTTTACTGTTAGAAGACGGAAAGTATTTTGAAGGAAAAGCGGCGGGCGCCATAGGAACTACTACCGGCGAAATTTGTTTTAACACAGGCATGACAGGCTATCAGGAAATTTTTACCGACCCATCATATTACGGTCAAATTGTGGTAATGAATAACGTCCACATTGGTAATTACGGAGTAAACGATATTGATGTTGAAAGCGATAGCATTAAAATTGCCGGCATGGTTTGTAAAAAATTTAATAATGGGTTCTCTCGTCCTGCGGGGCAAAAATCGTTACACGATTATTTTACCGAAGCAGGCATTGTTAGCATTAGTGATGTAGATACACGTGCCATTGTTCGCCATATACGCGATAAGGGGGCTATGAACTGCATCATCTCTTCATCTATTTATGATATCGATGAATTAAAAAAACTACTGGCTAAAGTGCCTAGCATGGCCGGCTTAGAGTTATCATCAAAAGTAACAACGCAAAAGGCTTACGAGGTGGGTAACCCTAACGCCATTAAACGTGTTGCCTTGGTTGATTTTGGTGTTAAGAAAAACATTGTTCGCAGTTTAGTTGAGCGTGGTTGCTTTGTAAAGGTTTTCCCTATGAAAAGCAGCTTAAAAGATTTACTTGATTTTAAACCCAATGGTTTTATGTTGAGCAATGGCCCCGGCGACCCAGGTGTAATGAAAGACGAAATCAGTTTGGTAAAACAAATGATTGACACTAAAATTCCCTTATTTGGTATTTGTTTAGGACATCAATTATTGGCTGAATCGCAAGGCATTTCTACCTACAAAATGCATAACGGACATAGAGGCATAAACCATCCGGTAAAAAATATTATTACAGGTAAATGCGAAATAACCTCGCAAAACCACGGCTTTAGCGTTAAGACAGAAGATGTAGCTGCAAATAAAGAAATAGAAATTACCCACGTTAATTTAAATGATAACACCATTGAGGGCATTCGTTTAAAAAACCGACCTGTATTTTCAGTACAACATCACCCGGAGGCTTGTCCTGGTCCGCACGATAGTCGTTATTTGTTTGATGATTTTGTAGCAAGCATGAATTAATAAAGCTGTTAAGGCTTGTTAACCACTTATCACAATTTTAAATTCATTTTTAATTTAATACTATCTTTATACGATGAAAAAGATTAGTTTACTTCTGTGTTTATTTATAGCTGCGCAAAGTTTTTCGCAGGGTAAAGGCTATGTAATTAATGGAGTTATGAAAAAAGCTCCTGATAATTCGTACTTATATCTTACCCATAAAGAAAACGATGTTGCCATTATTGATTCTGCCCTTGTAAAAGGAGAAAAATTTACGTTTAAAGGTAAAACGGCTGAACCTAATATGTACTGGATTACATTGAAGAAAATTGAAAATCCTGCGCTTATATTTTTTGTAGATAACACCACAATTACTATTACGGCTGAGATTGATTCGCTGGCAAAAGCAAGCATTAAAGGTGGCCCCACACAAGATGATTACAAAACCTGGCTGCAAATGCAATATAAGTATGGCGAAACACGCAAAGGACTTATTATGCAGTATAACGAAAAAGGCAAAAACCAAGACCAGGCAAGGGCACAAAAAATTATGGATACCGCTATGGTGTTAGAGCGTGCTTATGAAAAAGATATTGTAAAATTTATTAAAGCACATCCAAAATCAGTTATTGGAGGATATGCCATTTGGTCGGTAACCTTTGATTGGCCTAAAATAGATGAGTATGATGAAATGTATAATGCCTTATCTGACCAAGTAAAAAAAGGTAAATTTGGTATACTAGCTGATGATAAAATTGCCACAATTAAAGGCATAACAGTAGGGTATAAGGCTTTAAACTTTGCGCAGCCCGATGTAAATGGTAAAAGTATTTCACTAAGTTCATACAAAGGCAAAGTTGTTTTGGTAGATTTTTGGGCAAGCTGGTGTGGTCCTTGCCGAGGCGAAAACCCTGCGGTGGTTGCAGCTTATCAAAAATATAAAGCAAAAGGCTTTGATGTTTTGGGTGTATCCTTAGACCAAAACAAAGAAAAATGGCTACAAGCTATAGAAAAAGATAATTTAACATGGACACACGTTAGCGATTTAAAAGGCTGGCAAAACGAAGCAGCTAAAAAATATGGTATAAGCTCTATTCCTTTTAATGTTTTGGTTGATAAAGATGGTAAAGTGCTGGCAAAAGGTTTACGTGGACCGGCTTTAGAGGCTAAATTGGCAGAAATTTTTGATAAGTAGCCACTTTGTTTTGCAAAAAAATAAATGAATGACTATATTTGCCGCCTGTTTTAGGAGAGGTGCCTGAGTGGCCGAAAGGAACAGTTTGCTAAACTGTCGTACGGGTAACTGTACCGCGGGTTCGAATCCCGCCCTCTCCGCAAAAAAAACCCGATAAAAGTAATTTTGTCGGGTTTTTTGTTTGGTATCCTTTTTGTCATCTTCGTAGCAATTTATAATCCTATATGATAACAGCACTTTTTGTACTAATTGCATTTGTAGCCCTAGTATTTGCCTTTATGCAGCAAGCCAGGTTTGGTAAACAACCAACAGGTGAACGATTAGTGAGAATAAAAAAATCGCCTAACTATAAAAACGGTTCCTTTCAAAACCTTAATCATACACCTCCTTTGGCAGAAGGAGTAACTTATTTTAAAATGTTTAAAGAAGTTTTTTTTGATAAAAAGGAAAGGGTAAAACCCATCGATAAAATCCCATCTACCAAAACAGATTTACACAACTTAGATAGAAAACAAGATGTGCTGGTTTGGTTTGGGCACTCATCGTACTTTATGCAAATTGATGGAAAACGTATTTTGGTTGACCCTGTTTTAAGTGGTCATGCTTCTCCTTTTACTTTTAGCATAAAAGCATTTGATGGAGCAGATGTTTACAAAACAGATGACATCCCTGAAATTGATTATCTATTTATCTCACACGACCATTGGGATCATCTTGATTATAAAGCCATAAAAGCACTTAAGCCAAAAATTAAAATGGTTATTTGTTCGTTAGGTGTGGGTGAGCATTTAGAACATTGGGGATATAATCCTGATATTATAATTGAAAAAGATTGGCACGAGAAATTTGAACTTGATAATGGTTTTACTGTAAACACAACACCTGCAAGGCATTTTTCGGGTAGAACATTTAAAAGAAATCAATCTCTATGGACATCCTTTGTGTTTCAAACTCCAACCATGAAAATTTTTATTGGTGGCGATAGCGGTTACGATACACACTTTGCAGAAATAGGAAAAAATCACGGCCCCTTTGATTTAGCCATTCTTGAAAATGGGCAGTATGATAGAAAGTGGAGATACATACATACATTGCCCGATGAACTTTTACAAGTTGCTAAAGATATACGAGCTAATAGAGTCCTACCTGTACACTCATCTAAATTTGCTTTAGCCGCTCATGCCTGGGACGAACCTTTATCTAAAATTATAGAAAACAATAAAAAAGAAAATTTATCTATAATAACCCCAATGATAGGGGAGCAGGTAAACCTGAAAAATAACAACCAACAGTTTACCGAGTGGTGGAAGGGTGTAAAATAATCTACACTTATTTGAATAAAAAGGAAACTCAATAATAACCCTCTTTTTTGTTAAAATAATTTCCATATCATAAATATGTAATATATTTGTAAGGTAAACTAACAAGTTATACTACATATATGAAATCGACCGAATTATCCTCCTCCTTACGAGAAGTAGTTGCAGCCATACATAAAGGGCTTCGAAAACAAAGCTCAACTATTAGCACATACTCTATGACTGAAATAGAGACCATTGCGCATTTAATGCGTAATCCTTCATTATTGCCTACCGAACTGGCTGCTTTAACAAGGATTAAAACACAGTCTATGTCGCAAATTTTAGCCAAGTTAGAAGAGCAAGGTGTTATTAAACGAACCCCATCAAAAGAAGATAAACGAAAAGTTTATATTTCATTAACTCCTTTCGGTAAAAAAATGGTGGAGCAAACCAGATACGAAAGAGATGAATGGCTTAAAGATGTAATTGAAAAATCATTAACAGATAAAGAGAAAGAACTGCTTATAAAAGCATTGCCTATTTTAAATAAACTTATAGCAACTAAATAAAATGGAGACCAGTAACCATGTGCCAAACGGGGCGTTACCGAAAAGCCAAAAGAGTAGGGAAATAAAAATTATACAAATGGAAAATACAAACACAGAAGAGAATAAAATAAAATGGTACAATTACATCGCTGCATTTTTTGCAGGCGTTTTTTTAGCCAATGTAATTCCGCATTATGTAAATGGTATATCGGGCGATGCGTTCCCATCACCTTTTGCAGATCCTCCAGGCAAGGGTTTGTCATCTCCGTTAGTAAATGTTTTATGGGCATTATTTAATCTAGTAGTTGGTTATTTTCTTTTTAAAGGCGGTAAAATAAGTTCAAAAAATAAGCTTGCCTTGCTTATTTTCTTTTTGGGCATAGCACTTATTAGTATAATGTGTAGTATAACCTTTGCTGAAAAAGTAAAATTATAGAATGACAACAGCCATTGATGAAAATTTAGCAATAGAACATAAAGTATAAATTAAAAAA
>Ga0210401_10000882_pt1 | contig 36187 bp, 37 predicted proteins | sample IncBWH32MmetaG_FD_150866 | JGI IMG/M metagenome (GOLD analysis project Ga0210401, IMG submission 150866) | Forest soil microbial communities from Barre Woods Harvard Forest LTER site, Petersham, Massachusetts, United States - Inc-BW-H-32-M | ecosystem: Environmental > Terrestrial > Soil >... | reverse complement strand
GCTGGCGTAGCGAAAGAAGGGAATGGCGGGTTGATCAAAGATCGTCGGCATCACCTTTGAGACGCGCGGCGTTTCCAGCGTCGCTCGATTCAATACTCACTTCCTTAAGGATAGTCGACGATGCTGGCGAAGCGCTCTTCCCCGAACTGATGGCCGAGCTTGACGAGATCAAGAAGACCACGGTCTCCGGCCTCGTCTTCCGGCGGGACCACGCACACCGCAGGTGCCGCACACCGCTTCCGTGGATCACCGAAAAAAAGGATCTCCGGTACCTCCGCGAAGTCGTGAAGGAGATCATCCGCGCCGCCGGCCTCCGCGAAGAACTTTCGTTTACCTCTTTCCGCCATGGCGGCTTCACCGAGGGAGCGGACAGCGACCTGACTGACGCGGAATTGCGTGCAGCTGGTCGACACCGGTCGTCGCGGCAGCTACCGACCTACGCGAAGCGCACGCGCAAGCAGCTCATTTCGGGCTCCAAGAAGCGTCGCGACGAGCGAACAAAAGCAGCCGGTTTGTCGGAATAGCCGCTGACCGCCTGTCGGAATGGCGAGCGGGAGAAGGCATTAAGCTATTGATTTATTTGGTGGGCGCACCAGGGCTCGAACCTGGGACCCGCTGATTAAGAGATAGCGACGGGTAGAGAACAATCAATGACTTACTGGTCGCACCACTGGATCTATCCGACCGAAAATGGGCATTCGTCGCACGATCATAGTCGTTGCACTGCCTGATGTCTGAACAGGCGCTACTCTGACTTTACAGGCTCAACTGCGGCTATAAGGCCATCGATCGATAGGTTCGAAAGGTTCAAATCGGGGAGGCGACACGTATTGCCTGACACCTTGGAGCGCCTCGGCGCCCCTTTTGTCATTGCCAGAGGATTGGATCATCCTCGATGATCTACGGGATTTGCCGCGGACCATGGCAAAAGGGTTGCTAGCGAAAGTAAACAGGGGAAACGACTCGCCGATGGCCGTATGAGCGCTTCGATCCCAGTGAAATGGACCTTGAACTCTACGAGGAATCCAAATGCAGCGACGACATCGAGGCATTTGGCGACAAGCTATTGAAGCGGCGAGCCATCAACTCGATCGATGATGTCATATCCACGGTCAACTCATTGCGAGAGGCGCACGCAAATGTTGCGAGCAGCCATGGGCTATGAGCGGCTCATGAGGCGACGTGTGGCAGCCCGCGTGGCGTTCGGATACCAAGGAACGGCCAGAACGGACCGATTGCTTCGATCAGGATGTCCGGCGCCAGTGCCGACGTATCTCAATGAGATCTACAGTAGTAGCGAGGTCTTCTGGTCCGGTCGTCTATCTGATCAGCATCTCACGATCCGAGGCACGCGGTCACTTGAACGTGATCTTCACACACGCTTCCAAGCGGCTCGCTACAACCGCGAATTGTTTCGGCTAACGGACCAAGACATTCATTGCCTCAGAATGTAAATAAGCGTCCAATTGACCCCTCCTCCGTTTGGTAGATCAATAGTTTGGCTCGCCGATCGGCGTCGGGACCCCACGCCGAACAACAGACCCAGCGACTGGCCTACGCCATCCAGTCAATATTCACGCCGTGACTGGCACGCACGCTACTGCCTTTGTCGCCTTCTCCGATGCCCAGATAGAACCTTTTGATATCTTCACTTTGGGATAGTTCCGCAGCGGGTCCGCCCTTCAGAATCATCCCATTGCTCAGCACATATCCGAAATCGGCATGCTTAAGTGCGACGCGCGCATTTTGTTCTGCAACCAAAATAGTAAGGCCTAACTTGCTATTTAGAGTTCTGAGAATGTCGAAGATCTGAGACACGATCTGAGGGGCAAGACCCATCGATGGCTCGTCCAGCAGGAGCAATTTCGGTTGCGCGAGCAGCGCGCGGCCGATCGCCAGCATTTGCTGCTCTCCGCCAGACAGTTTTCCGGCTTCGCTTTTCCGGTGAGCCGCCAATTTTGGAAAGTGCCCGTAGATATCGTCCATACTGCCGATCAATACCTTCTCTCTTCGGCGGGCGTTGTTTGCAGCGACGGCGAGATTCTCCTCGACCGTGAGATTGAGGAAGCATCTTCGCCCCTCCAGTACCTGTACGATTCCACGCTGCACGAGATATTCGGGTTGGGTTCCCTGGATCTCCTTGCCGTCATAGGTGATCGTACCCTCTGTCACTTTACCGCGCTCGACGCTGAGCAGGTTCGAGATTGCTTTGAGGGTCGTTGTCTTTCCAGCACCGTTTGCGCCAAGCAGAGCCACCATGCCGCCAGTCGGAACTGCGAGCGACACACCGCGAAGAGCAGTGATGATGTTTGAGTAGACCGCACTCACATTAGATAGGACGAGGCAATTTCCATCTGACGTTCCGCTGTCTTGCCGCATCACGATACCTTCTCTGTTGACGAGCAATCCAGCCGCTAGCGGTTGACCGTCAATGGCCAGGCGACAAGCTTCTGGTGAAGGTTCCGAACGCTCCGGACAATTCCCTGAGGTTCGACGATCACAAAGTATACGATGAACACACCGAAGATGATCTGCTCAAGACAGGCTAGCACGCCTGTGCTCAGAGGCAGCGACATCGTCGCGGGAATCATGTTGAGCAGAATCGGAACAATCAGGACAAAGGCCGCACCGATGAAGGAGCCCATGATCGTGCCGATTCCACCGATGATAATCATGAACATGATTTTGAAGGACGTATCGATCGAATAGGAAGTGATCCCAAGCGATTTGAGAAAGACGAATGCCCAGAGAGAACCTGCCACTCCGCAATAGAAGGAACTGATGGCAAAGGCGGATAGTTTTGCCTTAGTAATCGAGATGCCCATGAGTTGGGCCGCCGTTTCGTTATCCCGGACGGCCATCCATTGGCGGCCTATATGACTTCGGGTCAGATTGACTGCCAGCAGCGTCATCAACGCGACCACGGCGAGTGAAAAGTAATAACCCTTGATCGGTGTATCGATCGGAACGCCGAGGAAAGAGAAAGCAGGCGTCGAGACGACACCCGATGCATGGTCATTCCAAAACCAGGATACCTTCGAGAACAGCCACTCGATAAAAAATTGAACCGCGAGCGTCGCAATCGCCAGATAGAACGCGCGCATCCTCAGACTGGGTAGCCCAAATACAATGCCGACCGCGGCAGCAGCAACTCCACCAATGAAAAAGTCCAGGACGATGGGAATGTGCGGCACATTCGTGGCAAGTTTGTAGCTAGCATAGGCGCCAACTGCCATGAAAGCCCCCGACCCCAGTGAGGCTTGCCCCGCATAGCCCATTAGAAGATTCAGGCCAATCGCGGAAATGCTAAAGATAAGGAAAGGAACCAGCAGCGTGCTCAACGCGTAGGTGCTGGCGATGTGAGGGAGGAGGAAGATAGCCACGCCGACTGCAAGGGCAGCGAGGATTCGATCCTCCGGTCGCTTGATTATCAGAAATTGCGAAGAATACGAGGTCGGCAGTCGTCGCGCAGCGCGGTAAAACATGACTCAGATCCTTCGCAGTTCTTGCGTTCCAAAAAGACCTGCTGGTCTCACGAGGAGGAAAGCGATGGCGACGACATAGGGGACCCAACTTTCCGTCGCACCGCCGATGATCGAGCCGAAATAAACCTCGAACAACTTCTCGCTGGCCCCGATGATGAGGCCTCCCACGATTGCACCAGGGATTGAGGTAAGACCACCCAGGACTATGACCGGCATTGCCTTGAGTGCGACCAGATTGAGTGCTGGCTGCACGCCGAGCTTGGCGCCCCAGACGGTGCCGGTAACCAGGCAAACGACACCGGCGACACTCCAGACAATGATCCATACATTGCGGATCGACACACCAATCGAGATCGCCGCCTGATGGTCATCGGCAACGGCACGAAGTGAAAGCCCTACTCTGGTTCTCTGGAAGAAATAAGCAAGCGCGAGCACGATGAGTCCGCAAATAGCTGCCACGGACAGATCAAATTGATTGATGAACATGTCGCCGACAACGAACTGTCCGACCGGCAGGCCGACATCGAGCGAATGCACTTCCGCGCCCCAGACCAGCTGACCCAGCCCGAGTAGAATGTAGGAGAGCCCAATCGTCACCATGAAAAGACTGATTTGCGACTGGTTGACGATTCGGCGCAGGATGAAAAACTCGACGCAGTAAGCCAGAACCACCATCACCACAATCGTCAGAAGCGCCGATACGGCAATATTCACACCCAGATCACTGATACCAACGAGCGTCATGGCGGCAAATAGAACCATCGCGCCCTGGGCAAAGTTGAATACGCCGGAAGCCTTATAGATCAGCACAAATCCGATTGCGACAAGCGAGTACAAAACTCCTGTCAGCAGGCCACTGATCAAAACTTCGAAGAAGAATTGCAGGTCCAACGACATTGGCCTTCTCCGTTTCCAGCTAATGCTCTACGCCAAGGTAGGCTGAGATGACCGAAGGGTTTGCAGATACCTCGGAGGGCGTTCCTTCTGCTATCTTTTCGCCATGGTCCAGCACGGCGATCCTGTCCGATAGCCCCATGACGACTCCGATATCGTGCTCTATCAGCACGAACGTTACCTTCATCTTGTCGTTGACGCTCCGGATGAACCCGCTCATTTCAGCCTTTTCGTGCTGATTCATTCCAGCCATCGGCTCATCAAGCAGGATCACCCTTGGTTCGGAAGCGAGCGCGCGGCCGAATTCGATGCGCTTCTGGATCCCATAGGGGAGTTGACCGACCGGCTCGTCGCGCACGGCCTGCAGTTGAAGGAAGTGGACAATTTCCTCAACGGCCGCACGGTGTTCGATTTCCTCGCGCCGCGCCGCTCCAACGAACATTGCAACCTGAAGCAGGTTTGTCTTCATCTTCAGATTTCGACCGAGCAACAGATTCTCGACGGTAGAAAGCCCTCTGAAGAGAGCCAAATTCTGAAATGTACGGGCTAAACCGGAACGTGCCGCCGACGAAACCGAAATACTTGGCTTGTCGGCGCCTACCAGAGCCACGCTGCCACTGGTAGGCCTGTAAAAGCCGTTTATGCAGTTCAGCAGCGACGTTTTGCCAGCGCCGTTCGGCCCGATAATTGCAAATATCTCCCCTTCGCGCACCTTCACGCTTACTCCCGTAAGCGCCATCACGCCTCCGAACCGCAGGCTAACGTCGTCTACGATAATCGTATCGGCGCCAGTCGGGCTTATGTTTCGCATCGAGACCGCCATGGCTAAGCCACACGCAATCTGGGCATTTGCGCCATTCGGACATTCACGGAGCCGGTTTCCATCACCGATGTCGGCACCAGACTCTGGATCTGCTTATGCTGCAGGCCGCCATGTCTTGTCAGAGTCCCTTCCTCAGCCGAGAGCGGCTTGGCGAACCATGCAAACGAACTGATTTGGGTCGAGATTCCTGCCGCGTCTTTCTGTGACGCCAAATTGGATTTTCGAATAATGCCGGCCAAAGCCGCGATTACCTCCTCTTGTTCGATCAGTTCGTGATAGCGCGATCCAGAATTGGGAGAGATTGCTCGAAGGGCATCCACATCTGGATTGATAACGGCAACCCAGTCGCCTTTGCCATCCGGTCTAAAGATCGAATTTCGGATCAGCAATTCCGAGTTGAGTCGGGTGGCGTGCGCTCTCAAAGAGGCCGCTGTTTGATCCTCAAGCTCTTCCAGGTCAATGTCTTCCAGAAACTCCAAAGTGCCGGTCTTGTCGATTTTCCCGAAGATGGATGCCCGGCCCCAACCACCGGCGTTCGTCTTCAGCGGCACGATCATCCCCCCGCTTTCCACGATGCCTATTGCTGGAAAATCGGAGCGGCAGAGTGCTTGGCCGGCCGAATTTCGGATCAACTCGACTCCCTCGATGACGACATCTACCGGATCACTTTGAGGAGTCGGACAAGCAACAGAGCCCAATACGCCTCCATATCGGGGATCGAGATCTATCGGACTAATGTCAATGCCGAGGCTCTTGAAGCGCGCAGCAAGATCCGGCGGTAAAATCCCTTCTGCGCAGAAGGCGGAACGAAGCTTCGAAAAGCCTATGACGTTGCGAAGCGGGGCTCGAAATATAATGTCCAGCAATTGAGCGGTAATGACATGAACGAAACCAGCGCGACCGAATTTAGCACTATGCGCCGACGCCCTCGCCGCCAGCGAATTCGACCATATATATATCCACAAGATTATCCGCGAAGAATGGTGAATATTGACTTCTATCCGCGACAGCATTTTCCGATAGAAGGATACTGGCGCCAGCATTACGTCCGGTGCCAGTACCTGTAAATCCCCAACGGCAGTGGCGGAATTCTCAACCGAGCTAAGCAACGCTCGTTCAAAGAGCGCCGCAGAGAATTGCAGAAAGTCGCCAAACCACGAAATTGGCAGGAAGCTGACGAGCTCGTCATTTGCCTTCATGCTGGCAAGCGACGCGAACTCCTTGGCGGCCTTCCCAACCGAGGCATGCGAACAGACCACCAGGATATTTTCGCCGGCCTCGTCGTAGGTAGAAATTGCGACAGCCGGGTCGGTCTGCAAAGCAATCCATGGTTCGACGCGGGTGCGGGCGCCATCAACGCCCCGGAGATCCTGCTCCGTGACGACGAGGCCGCCATAATCGTCAACTTCCAGCCCGCGATCCAAAGCTATGACAAGGCGCAGCTCCGGGCATCGGGAGCGGGCATTGACCGCAACATCGACCTGCGCTTCAGAACCAGCAACAAAGAACGCAAATTCAGCCTTCGCATACACGCCGGCAAATTCTGACGAATCGATGCGCGAGCTGACAAGTATCGGCAACGCCCCGGCGCGTTGAATAGCTAGCGCATACCAATACAATCTCGGATCGGTTTCGCCGGCGATCGCGACCATTGTGCCGGAGCGAACGCCGGCTTGTGCCAACATGCCTTGAATGCTGACGACTTCGCGCTCCACTTCGGCCCAGGTCCAGCTCTTCCACAGACCCCGAAGCTTGGCACGATAAGCCGTTGAGCCGCTCCATTCCATCGCGTTAGCGCGCAAGACCTGCCAAAGCGGCACGCCAGCCGAAATCCCCACGCCAGGAATATCTCTCCGGTGTAGAGCGGGCAGTTCCGCTGCGATCGAAACCGGCTGACGAATTGGCTTCATCTCCTCTATTCCGATTTGACGCCGGGCGGGAATTCTTCCGCATCGAAAAATGGCAGCAAACCGGTTTCAGGGTGACAATTTATATACTCGAACTCGGTCCTGTCGCGCAGGATAGCGACCTCATGCCAGGTTCGCAGTTCAAGTATGAAGTTATACTTCCGGTACATCTGTTGCCACTTAGAAAATATGACCAGGTGCGTCCGGTGAGTCGACGACCAGTCCTCAAGGTTTCCAAGACTCAGGAAATATCCAAGTCCGAATGTCTGCTCTGTCTTTGCGCCGTTTGGTCCGACAACTTCCGCGAATCGCAACGAGCAACAGCCGGTCTCCTCGGGATTGTCGCGCAGAAAATCCATTCCGCTCTTCAGGACGGGCGCGATTTCGTCGACATAGGTTTGCCGCTGCTCGGGCCCACAATGCGCATAGTCCTGACCGGATCGTATGTAGCAGAGATTGCTAGGGGCCCTGACCCGCCACCGTTTGCCAAAGGTGTCGCGCGCTGTGCTGCGCTGCAATTTGTTACCTAATGGGCTTACAAACGTATCGTTCAACGAATTTGGAATTCGATCTCGCATTGATCCCCAATAACCATGTGTTCGGTCGTTGGGAGTCATTCGGGCAGCGGCGCACGAAACGCCTGCGGGGTTTTCGGTACCGAAGATGGTTTCGAAATCGTCGCGAGCAATCGAAAACGTTTCAAGCCAGTAACCCGATCGCCCCGACAGCCGCGCAGGATCGGCAAGCCATCGCCGCATCGCACCGTCATGTCGCCAAGCATCGAATTTCTCGGCGTTAGTCCAATACGCGATCCAAAACCGGTTCTTGTAATCGAAAGCGTCTACATACTCGGCGCAATCGACCTGAGTTGGACCGTTCTCCTCGTCGAGCAATGCCTCGTCTGGAAGTAGCCCCAATCCGTCACGAGATTGCACGCCAATGAGCGCAACACAGATGCGGCTGACGTCAGGACCGAACTCCGCCTTCGTCAGAGGGTATGGCGGCTCCCAGCCTTCTCTCATCCGCATCGCCATATCGATCTCCCAATAGATCCAACCGTCCGCAGGTGCACGGCATGCCCCTGTCGAAAAACGCCTCAAAAGCGTCCTTCGATGCCGTCACTTTCGGATTCCAGCAAATATCGCTCCGTTTCCAACAAGGGAATTGGGCGCTGCTGCAGAAACATTGTCGACTTCTCGGGATATCGGACCGACGGGATCATATTTGCGTAACCGTCCAAATATCGTACGGGTGTTCTTCCATTGGCGTTGACCAACAGAGACAACACATCTGGCCGTGCGTAGTGACCAACGGGGTCCGCGGCTGCTTTCGCTTCCAAAATGACCCGCAGATCCAAGTCAGCGTAGAGAATGCCCTCCTCCTCCTCCGATAGCGGCTCTGCAAGCGAATCGCCACCTGGCCCGAAGATGCGCGCGAAGCCACCACCAATCGGGATCAGGGCCTTCTTGTCCTCGGTGTCGCAGAATCTATCCTGCGCGGCCTTCCCGTAGACCTGCGTGGAGCAGAGCACGAAACACGCCCCCTCGATGGCGTAAGAACAGGTAACGGTCTCGCTGGTCTTGATGCTGACCTGGGGAGAGCCTGGTTGATACATCGACATGCTTGGCCAGCTGGCCACATGGATTTGTTCGTGAAGGCTGTACATCATGAACTTGCTGAGCGGCTGGAAATGCTCCCAGCAGTTCAGAGCGCCGACGCGGCCGAAGTGAAATTCATGAACCAAGAAGTCAGTTCCATCGCCCTCGCCATATACGGTGCGCTCCATGTGTGTGGGCTTCAACTTGCGACGATTCCCTACGATCGTTCCCTTGGCATCGATGAAGACCTGGCTCATGTAGCGCGTCGCGCCTTGACGCTCGCAATAACCCATAACAACGGCAATCGAGTTCCTCGCCGCAGCAACTTGCAATCGCTTCATTCGTTCATCACCAAGCTCAAGTGAGGCTTCGTGATGTGGCACGACAAACTGCCCTGCCCATTTCTGATCGCCGAGCCAGATCCACCAAGGATAGCCGGGAATGAACACCTCGGGGAAAGCAATGATCTCGGCACCTTCTCGCGCCGCCCGCTCAATGAATTCGACCGATTTGGAAATCGTCGCATCGGCGTCGAGCCACACCGGCTCTGCCTGGACGACCGCGGCCTTAACAATAGAAGTGTAGGAGGGCATGGTTCTTCTCTCGAGGGATTAGAGGCGGGGCGGAGCCAGCCTTGCGGTTGGCTCCTGCGACGTCAGTTTCCGGTGGTACAGTCCCGTGGCGCACGCCCCATCTCTTTGGCGAGGGATTCGGCGGAGCTCTGCACAAGCGGCTTGGAGAAATCGTTAGTGCCGCTGAGCCAGTCGGAAATCGCATTCCACTTCTTGCCATCCCACTGGATCAGGCGAAGTTTTCCGCCGCCGGCATGATCGGCGCAGCTCAATTTGATGGGAGCAAACAATCCATCGAAACCCAGTTCCTTGAGCCGCACCTCACTGAAGTTGCTGTTCTCAAGGCCCCAGCGGGTTTGATCGCCGGATACAGGGTGATTTCCAAACTTGCCTTGGGCTGCGCGCATCCCTTCCGTTAGGATCATCGCAAACAGCAGGCCCTGATTGTAGAGCACAGTTCCGCGATCTTGAACCTTGCTTGCGCCCTTGCCGGGTCCGAAGACGTACTTCTCAAGATCTTTGTAGACACCGAAATCAGTCCCGGGCATGCGAAATGTAGCGCCGACATAACCCTTGGCAGCGTCACCTGCGGGAATCACATCCGGCTCTGCGGCGCTCCACCAATTGCCGATCAGGCGTTCAACCGGAAATTTAATGCTGGCAGCTTGTTTGATAGCTGTTGGCGTCATAACACCCCAACCCCAGATCAGCACGTAGTCGGGCTTGTCGCGCCGTATCTGCAACCAGGTAGCGCTCTGTTCCACCATTGCGGCCGCTGCGATCGGGTACCCCTTCCACTCGAAGCCATATCGCTTGGCCATCTCGTCCAACACCGGGAACGGCTCCTTGCCGTAAGCCGAGTCGAGATATACCAGCCCGATTTTCTGACCTTTAAGCTTGTCAAACCCGCCGACTTTGCCGGCAATGTAGGTCATAATGGCAGTGGTCTGCTCCCAATCATTTCCGACAATCGGAAACTCGTAGGGAAACAGATTTCCAACGGCGCCTTGCAAGCGTCCGTACCCGGGCGTGATGATTGGCACCTTGTCGGCTAGAGCCCGATCGTAGAGCGCGTAGCCGATACCCGCGCTGAGCGGCAATACGCCAGACAGCCCAACGGAATTGAGGTTCTTGTAGCGCTCGTAGCACTCCACACCACGCTCGTTGTCGTATTGTGTTTCACACTCCTGAATGAACAGCTTGGTTCCGTTCAGACCGCCGTCTCGCTCGTTGAGAAGAGTGATGTAATCAATAATCGCATCGGATTGTCCGATGCCGTTTGGTGCGAATGGTCCAATCCGATAGGAGGGCAACAAAATTCCTTGGCGCTCGTCTTCCGCTACCGCTGCGGATTTACCCACCAAGGCAACCGCGCCTAGCAGCGCGATCGACAGAACGCATTTGCTGACGATGTTCATTTCGAAGTTCCTTTCACGTCGATCCCTCGATGCGTTGATTCCGACTAAGACAAACGGGGTTTTGCGCCAGGCACGTCATAAACCGCGTTCTGACCGCAAAGCTGCACTCGGCGCTCCGTCTCCCATTCGAAAAGCTAGAGCTCGCTTCCCTTCCAGCGATGGGCATAGAGAATTGCGAAGGCAGTCAGCGGTCAACTGGCCCAGCAGAAATTGCAAAGAACTTGATGGGAAATGAATAATACCGGCACGAAAGGACCGTTTCGGCTGTCAGCCATGTTGGCATGAACAGATGCGAAAGAGGTCAGATAACGGCTACTGCGCGTATCCTTCGCTCCAACCTGATGTCGCCGCTTCGCTGGCGCTCGATCTTGGCGAAACGTATGTTCAGCAGGGCAAGCTGCCAAAACCTGCAAGTTGGCTAGGAGATTTTGCGAAAATCGGCACCCGGAATAAGTTTCCTGCTCTTCGCGCGATATTGGTTGGGAGTCATGCCGGCGACGCCCCGAAATGATCGTGAAAAGTTTGCTTGCGAAGAAAATCCAAGTGACCGGCTAATTTCGCCGATTTGCAGATTGTCATCGAGCAACATTTCCTTAGCAACGCGAAACCGCTCTTTACTTACGTATTGAGCAGGTGAGATGCCCAGCGCGGCTCTAAAACTCCTCGAAAAATGCGAAGGGCTTTGACAGGCAACCTGGGCCAACTCTTCGATTCCGAAAGATTTTGTAATGTTTCGATCGATGAAGTCGCAGACCCGCACAAGGCGCTGCCTCTCGAGGGGTCTTATGTTACCCTCGCTGAATTTCGCGTTATTTCCCGCGTATTCCCTGCACAGGTAAGCGGCAAGGGTGAACCCCAAGGACTCGGCGATGATGCGGCTGGAGGATGTTTCATTTTCAAGCACGCTCAGTGCCATCTCACCGATGTTTGCAATAAACTGATCGCCGGGAATCGTATGATAGCCGATCGGCAAGCTTGGCAATTTATCGTTGGAAATCCCGAGAGCCTCTTCGCTGGTTTTCGTTTCCGGAATGTAAATGTGCAAGCATTCCACGTGACCTCTCACGTGAACATAATCCTCCTGAACACCCGCTGGACAAAGCCATACCGTGCCGGGTTTGGCCGCCACCTTTTGGTAGACGCCGTTCCCCTCTCTCTCCACCGTGGAGGCACCGCTCAATTGGATGGAGATTTCGGTGCTTTGCGGCACGATGGTTGGAAGGAGACCAGCGTCGTGCGCCCATTTCTCCATGATCACGTTTGACCAGTTCCGACCCGACGACGACGCCAAGATTTTGCCGGCCGAGCGGTACTTCGCTTCCCCGTGACTGACCAAAGGCATGGGCTTCTCTTCGGATCTTCGGAGGTACAAGCACCTGTAAACTCGAAGCAAAACTTGTGCCAGCCTTCGATTTGGCACTGAGCAGTAGTTGGGCATACCAAGCATTTAGGCCGGATTTCCCAAATGAAATCAAAAGTCATCCGAATCGTCAAAAACTGGAAAACTCTTCCAAAAAAATTCCGATTAATGGAACAGCTTGCGCGCAATCCCGGCAGTCTATTTCATCGATTGACCGTGTCGGCTGATTTTTAAAGAGACGGGTGGATCGTAGGCTTGGATTGGCGGCAGATTGCCATCGAAGCGTTCGACCTCGACGGTCGTCAGTTGGCCGGTACAGCCCTGCGACAAGGCAGATGTGCCAATGTCCCGCGTGAGGACGTTTGGATTACCATGCACGCAAAGCGGGGTCTCTTCTTCGGGATCGACGGGATCGTACCAGGCGCCAGTCGGAAGCTGAACAACACCGGGCCGAATGTCATCGGTAACGCGTACGCCCGCAAGACATGCACCTCGCGAATTGAAAAGGCGGACAATGTCGCCATCGGCGACACCCCGCGCCGCCGCGTCAGTTGGATGCATGCGAGCGACCTCTCGCCCGCGGTGCTTCGCGCCCGCACTGTGGCCGCCAAAATCGAGTTGGCTATGCAGGCGCGTCGAGGGTTGGTTGGCGACAAGAATCAATGGTGCCGATAGACTTGGCGTCGTCACAGGCACAAGCCATGTCGGATGACCGGGACAGTCCGGCTCTTGAAAGCTCGCTATGGTCTCGGAGAATATCTCGATCTTGCCGCTGGGCGTCGGGAGCTTCTGTCCTTCCGGATCGTCGCGGAAGCGACGGAGCTCACCTCCGTCGTCAGGTTCCTGCGGCAAGATCAATCCATCGCTTGCCCAGAATGAATCGAAGCTTGGAGCCAGGCAATCCATCTCCGCCAGGGCCTTCCGGGTGCGCTCATAAAGATGCTCCAGCCATTGGCGGACCGTGCGGCCTTCAGTGAAGGCATCACGGGCGCCGAGGCGCTCGGCCAGATCGGAGAAAATAGCGTAATCGTCGCGTGCTTGTCCAAAAGGCGGCGCGATCGGTTGCATCGGTACCAATAGGGCATCGTTGGAGCTTCCGCCGATATCCTCGCGCTCCAGCGTCATGGTTGCGGGCAGAAGGAAATCGGCATGCCGTGCCGTCGCGGTCCAACCCAATTCATGCACGACCAGAGTATCAACCCTCGCGAAAGCTCGCCGCAGGCGATTGATATCCTGATGATGATGGAAGGGGTTTCCGCCCGCCCAGTAAACCAAGCGGATGTTGGGATAAGTCCTGGTCTTACCATTGTAGCGATACGAGCCGCCAGGATCCAACAGCATATCCGCGATGCGGGCGACCGGGATGAACTCTCGGATCGCGTTGCGCCCCTGTGAAAGCGTAGGCATCGGCACCGCATTGTTCCGACGCCCATAATACGCAATCGCACCGAGCGCATAACCGTAGCCACCGCCAGGCAGACCGATCTGCCCAAGCACGGCAGCGAGAACAGCTCCCATCCAGACCGGCTGCTCACCGTGTTCGGCACGTTGCAGGGAGTGTGAAACCACGATTAGAGCGCGGCGCCCATGAAGACGGTGGGCGAGCGCCAGAATAGTGTCCGCCGTAACGCCGGTGAGGGAGGCAGCCCATGTCGCATCCTTGGGCTGACCGTCCGTTTCCCCCAGAAGGTAGCGCTCGAAAATCGGCCAACCCACGGTATACCGGTCGAGAAAATTACGATCGTGCAGCCCTTTGACAACCAAGGTGTGCACCAGCGCAAGCATCATGGCGGTGTCGGTACCGGGGATGTTGCTGATCCACTGGGAGTCGGCCTCCTCCGGCAGATCCGCTCGGAGCGGACTTACTAGGACGAACTGACACCCACGCGCATTCGCGCGCGCCATGGCGCCGCGCTCGATGTGCTTGCTGATGCTGCCGCCTGCCACCATGCTGTTCTTTAGTGCCATGCCACCAAAGGCCACCACGATCTCGCTATGCTCCGCGACCTGTTCCCAGGTCACGTTGCGCTTCACCAACTGCTCGTAGTCTCCGAGGATGTGAGGCACCAGCACCGAGGAAGCGCCGGAACTGTAAGTGTTGACTGACCGGACATAGCCTCCCATGGCGATGTTGAGAAAGCGGTGCACTTGGCTTTGCGCATGGTGGAAGCGGCCTGCGCTGGACCAACCGTAGGATCCACCGAACACCGCGCCGGCGCCATGACGATCCCGTACGCGCCTCAGTTCAGCACCGAGCAGATCGAGGGCCGCGTCCCATGACAACGGGACAAACTCGTCGCGGCCCCGGCGATCGTCCGGTCCCGGTCCGCGTTCGAGCCAACCGCGACGCACCATTGGCTGGGCGACGCGCGCGCGATGGCGCAGGGCCCCAGCGAAATTCTGTATGATGCGGTTCGGATCAGGATCGTCCGGATGCGGACGAACCTCGAGTTCATTGCGTTGCCATCGCGCTGAAAAAACACCCCAATGGGAGGTATGCGACCGGAATCCCGTCTCAGTCGCCGGAGCGGAATCTGAAGAGGAGTTTTCTATGACTTTGGTCATTCAGAATCTCTCATAGCCCGGACATGGATCGTGCATCGGTTACACCGCGGTGTTTTGCTGGGTTGCTTCCAGTCGCCGGCTTCTCTTTTGGAGGAATTCAGCCAATCCGGCAGCCACCTCCGGAGCGCTTTGAACCATGCCGGCCATCAGGCTCTCCGTGAACAAGCCGTCTGTGGTCGACATGTCGTTAATCCGGCTGATCGCCGTCACCATTGCGTAGTTCGAGAGGGGCGCCTGCTTGGCCGCCGCCTCAGCGATCCCCATTGCCCGCGCGAAGCTAAGCCCGCTTGATACGACTTCATGGCAAAGGCCGAGCTGCAGTGCGCGCTCGGCATCGTAGGTACGGGCAGCCAACATCATATCGACCATGCGTCCCGGTCCGATGATCCGGCCAACGCGTACCGTCGCACCCCCGCCGGTAAAGATCGCGCGCTGTCCCTCGGGCAAAGCGAAGAACGTCGAGGTCTCCGCAACGCGGGTGTGACAAGCAGCGGCGAGTTCTAATCCACCGCCGACTACCGCTCCTTGGAGCGCTCCGATGATCGGCAGCCCCCCGAATTGCATCTGATCAAAAGCCCAATGCCATCTTTGGCACATGCGCATGAACTGGACCGGGGTGCGTTGCAGCCGCGCATGTTCCTCTAGATCCAATCCAGCACAGAAATGCCGGCCTGCTCCCTTGAGTACAGCGACCCGTGCTTCTTGCGGAGGACATTCGAAAAATCGTCCAATTTCCTCCACAGTGGATTCGTCGATAGCGTTGCAGCGCTCCGGCCGTGACAAAGTCACGATAGCGATAGGTCCCGCCATTTCGATTTGAAGCGATCTGAAGTTCATCATTCACCTTCTGATTTTAAGTGTCCGTTCGGCATTCGCGTTTGGTAACGCAACCCTCGATCAAGACGGTTTCGCTTCGGCCCAGCGGCCCTCGCGGGACCACTGGCGTTGGTCACATAGCCGAATCCCGGCTTTGGCGATGGCCAAGCGATCCTGTCCTGATCGCCGCCCTGCCCCAATACAACATTTGCCGTTCGCGCCAAGGTCAGACCCTGAACACCCAAGCGCATTCGCACTTGTCGGCAAATTATCTCGATTTTGCGCCATGTCTATTGCGCTTCACGCCCAACTATTTGCATATTCCGCCAAACGTCAGATCGCGTCGGAAGCCAGCGCCATGCCGAATCTCAGCCCAACGGTCCCGATATCTTTCGTCCAGAACATGTTGACGGGAGCCAGACGAACGTTAAGTCCGGCGCGCGTGGATGACCTATTGGTCAAGTCCGGCATTGCTCCTTCCTTTCTCGATGGGCGCAGCGCCAGGATAACGCGCGAACAATTTGTTCGCCTTTATGAGATCGTCGCGATAGCAACCGGCGATGAAATGCTTGGACTTTGGTCGCGGCCGATCAGAGGTGGAACGCTCAAATATTTATGCTTAAGCCTCCTCGACGCACCGTCGCTCTTGACCGCGATGTATCGGTTCACGCGATTCTGGAATTTGTTGCTGGACGATTACGCTCTACGGTTCTCGCGCCAGGACAACGTCGTGACTTTGGCGCTCGAACCGCTGCTCGCGGGGGCAGTGCCGATCATCTTCGGGCATGAGCTGATGGTCAAGCTCAGCCACGGCGTCGCCTCGTGGCTCGTCGGTCGCGAACTGCCGATCGTGAGCGTCGGCTTCGGCTTCTCACGTCCCGATCACTTCGCCGAGTATGCGCAATTGTTTCCGGGCCCTGTGACCTTCGATCAGGATTATACGTCGATACGTTTCGAGGAGCGCTTTCTACGTCAGCGATTTCATCGAACGAGGGGCGAACTGCTTAGGTTTGTCCGACGTGCGCCCGACGAATGGATCTTTGTTACTTTTGACCATGATTCGACCGCGTCGCGTATTCGCGGGTATTTGGCGGACAAGGTTGGCATCGATTTGTCTCTGGACACGACGGCAGCGGCGCTTTTTATGTCAAGCCGAACGTTGTCGAGACGGCTTGGCGCCGAACGCACCAGCTTTCAGAAAATCAAGGACGAGATGCGTCGCGATTTGGCTATTCAGCAACTGGTTAAGACGCGGACCTCAGTTGATGAAATTGCATTACTGGTCGGGTTCGACAACACACCCGCGTTCCACCGGGCTTTCCGAAAATGGACTGGAAGTACGCCGGGGACTTACCGTCGGCAAACGGCGTTTCAGTCGACGTGATTTCTTCGTACGCATCCGGTGACGGCCGCCTTGTCGGTAAGCGGGCTTCCGCTACACGGACGGCGGCTTATCGGTGCTTGGCGGCATAGGCCCAGGGCATTAGCTCGTCGATGCGGGACGCCGGCCAACGGTTGACGAGCTTGGTGAGGACGTCGGTGGTCCAGGCGAGAGGATCGACGGAATTGAGTTTGCACGTTTCAAGTAGCGAGGCGATCATGGCCCAGCCCGCCGCGCCACGATCGTGGCCGGCGAACAGCGCGTTCTTCCTTGTCAGGGCCAAACCGCGGATCGAACGCTCGACGGTGTTGGAATCGATCTCGATGCGGCCGTCTTCCAGGAAGCGGCACAAGCCGTCCCAGTGGTTGAGGCCGTAGGCGATCGCTTCGGCGATCTTGCTGCCCTTCGACATCCTGGCGAGATTGTCCTCGAACCAGGGCTTCAAGGCTTCGACGATGGGTTTTGATCGTTGCTGCCGTACCGCGCGCCGCCGTTCGGGCGGCGAGCCACGGACCTCTGCCTCGATGTCGTAGAGCAGCTTGATGCGGGCGAGTGCCCCGGTCGCGATTGGCGCATTGCCGCCGACATAGACCTCGTAGAACTGTCGCCGCAGGTGGCTCCAACAATAGGCCAGCGTCACCGGCCCACCAGACCGGGTCGGCGCGGCGAGCTTCTTGTAGGCCGCGTAGCCGTCGACCTGCAGGATGCCGTTGAAGCCGTGGAGCAGCCTGGCGGCATGCTCGCCGCCGCGGCCCGGCGCATAGGAGTAGGCCACCGCCGGCGGACCGCTTCCCGGATGCCGCGGATGTCCCGTCGCATCCAAACCTCCGCCCCATGGCCGGTCATCACGCGCGATTGCCCAAAGATATCCGGTCTTGGTCTTGCCAGCGCCGGGATCGAGCACCGGACAGCGCGTCTCGTCGCAGAACAGCCGCGGCGATGCCTTGAGCTGATCGATCAGATGATCGTGCAGGGGCTGCAGCTCGGCAGCGGCCGCACCGACCCACTGCGCCAAGGTCGAGCGCTCGATCTTCACGCCATGGCGGGCGAGGATCTGCGACTGCCGATACAGTGGAAGATGATCCGCGTGCTTGGACACCACCACGTCGGCGACCATTGCCTCCGTCGGCAAGCCGCCTTCGATCAGCCGCGCCGGCGCCTTGGCCTGGATCACACCGGCGACCGTGTCGGCGCCGGTCTTCTCACAGCTCCGGCAGGCATATTTCGGCCGCCGGGTCACGATCACGCGCACCTTGGCCGGCACCTTGTCGAGCCGCTTGGAGGTGTCCTCGCCGATGACGTGCAGTTCGCCGCCGCAGCACGGACACGCCTTGCTTTCGGGTTCGATCACCACTTCCTCGTGCGGCAGGTGATCGAGGCTCTCATCGCGGCTGGCGCGGCGCTTGCGCTTCCCGGCGGCCTTGAGCGCGGGATCAGCCTTCTCCTCCTCTGCCTCGGCCTTGGCGAGCGAGGTCTCGAGCTCCTCCAGCGCGAGCCATAGCTGCTCGTCGGTGATGCGCTCGGATTTGCGGCCAAATAGCGCGCGGCGGATCTCGGCGTTGATCGCCTCGAGCCGTGCGTTGCGGATGATGAGCTTGTCGCGCTCGGCGACGATGGCTGCATAATTTGCGCGCTCGGCCAGCAGCAGCGCGCGCAACGCGTCAGCGTCGTCTGGCAGCGTGTCGCTTACTTCCACTTCCATCGTAGGCCGGTGCAGCTTGCCGAAGATCAGCCAGAGTGTCGATGATTCTGTCGCCGCGCGCAGCAACGATTGTGAGCCTGAGTCGTCGTGTCGCAGCATCATTGCGTAGCACTCGGTCGGGTCACTTCCCGCCGCTCCACGCTCGCCCACTGGCCACCTTCCAGCAGTGCGGAGAGCTGCACCGCCGACAGTTTCAACATCCCGTCTTCGATCGGCGGCCAGCGAAACTGCGCGCTCTCCAATCGCTTCGTCATCAGGCAGATGCCTGTTCCGTCCCACCACAACAGCTTCACCCGGTCGAGCCTCTTGGAGCGGAACACGTAGACCGTGCCGCAGAACGGATCAGCGCCAAGCGCCGCCTGCACGATGGCGGCGAGGCCGTCCGCCTGTTTGCGAAAGTCCACCGGGCGCGTGGCCACGAGCACCCGCAAGTCTGTTCCAGCCGTAATCATGATACCCTCCGCAACGCTCGCAACACGGCGACGATCGCCTCAGTTTCGGCCTGGCCGATGACACGCACCACGGCGTCGGCGATCGCGATCTCGATCGTGCCGGAATCGGCGGCGGGCGGTCGAGAAGATATCCGTGGCGACGATCGTGCCGACTCTGCGATCATCACCGGCGCAAACGCCGGCGTGTCGCTACAGACCTCAGGTGTTGGCAATTGGTTGCCTCTGCGACGACGCTGCCGCGGTGCTGGATCCGTCGCTCGCCGATCCGCCGGCGCCGCGTTCCCAGCTTCATGAGACGACGTCCGGGCCTTTCGACGCCACCCGAACAACTGCTGCGGACTTAGCCCATGGCGCCGCGCCACCTCCGACACGCTGACGCCGGGCTCGAGGCTCTCCACCACGATGCGGGCCTTGTCCTCACTCGACCATCGCCGCCGGCGCCCAGCGCCCGTGATCAGCTCGATCCGCCGCACGTCCGTGACGCCGCCACCCCGCCCGCCCGCCTTGCTTTCAAGCTTACGTTCAAGCCTAATGTCAAAATCATCGCTCATGGGTCGGCATTACGCCACAACCCGGACCCTACCGAAACGTGGGAAGGCAACACCGCTTACCCTTGTCGAGTGAGGCGCGTTGTTGAGAACTGTCCTTATGGACAGTGATAGGCGCAGTGCCCAAGTCGAGCGGCTCGAAGTGGTGGACACGGGTCGGCGGCGACGCTGGTAAGTTAGCTTAAGAAATAGTGGGAAGGCGTAGCGGAGGAGCGAATCAAACCCCCGACCCGAACAATCCGATTCTGGTTCTACGGCAAGCGGTACTCTGCGGCGACGGGCAGAACAGATTGTCCGTTTTGCTCGCCCTAATATCCTATTCTACGACGAGCACATAATCGACCTGTACCATCGGATCAGCGCGCTGTATCGAATGGGGTGAAGATACAGAAACAAAGGAAAAGTCGCACGGCAATCCGGCGCGATGTCCGACCGCAAAACACGTCGCACGAGACGCGCTTTGTTCTCGACCACCATCCCGCGAAGGCATTGGAAAATGAGGACTTTTCCTTTGGTGGGCGCACCAGGGCTCGAACCTGGGCCCCGCTGATTAAGAGTCTTGTGATCTTGCTGTAAAATCAACGCCCATTCCGACTAATGTGCCGTCCAACCTGCATTGAACCCTCAATAGGATTTTCCTTTGTCGGAATGGAGCGCATGACGCTCTTGAGGCCAAACAGTTCGAAATGCGAGGCCTCAGGAAATCCTGAAGCAGCAGATCGAAAACGAACCTTGTACTCAGATTGGAAGGGTTTCAGCGGCTGGTGCAGAATAGTTTCAAGGCGCATTCGGACAAAAGGCAGCTCAAAGCGCCATTGAACCGTAATGGTTTGTCCTGCTTGCCCGAACCGGCACGGGCTCTACATCGCCCCCTCCCCATGCTCATCCATGGGGCTGGAGACGGTAGATCTCCCAGAACACAATGCTGCTGTGCACGCGCCTACGATCCAAAATGTAGAAGCCATCGTCATCCGAGGCATCGGGGGTTCCAGTCAGGGGGTCCGCTACATCGCGAGACCCACAATTTCCGAAGCCCTGTCCTCCTATCGGCGGGCAGCGTAGCTGTCTTGGCGGGCTTTTGACAGTTCCGCAAAAGGCCGCCATTTGTGCGTGATCCAACTGCGCCTCGATGGCCGCCTGGCGGCGGAAGGCCTCGGGATCGGCTTCCTGCTAACGTAAGCCAGTGTCCAATCGCAAACCGCGTCTCGCAGGAATACCAAGATGCAGCTTCCGTATCACGATCGTTATGCTTACTCGCCGATCATTGATCGGCCCGACTACTCCTGGCCGGCTGGCAAGCGGCTGGCAGTCTATCTCGGCCTCAACATCGAACACTTCGCCTTTGGCGCGGGCGAAGGTCATCTACTGACGGTACCTGGACTTGCTCCAGACGCTCGGACGTTCGCCTGGCGGGACTACGGCAACAGGGTCGGCGTTTGGCGCTGTCTCGAACTATTTGATGAACTCAACATCCCGGCGGCCCACCTCATAAACACGACAGTCTTCGACTATGCGCCCCGTATCGTCGACGCCCTGAAAGCGCGCGGCGATGAGTTCATCGGGCATGGCCGCACAAACGCCGAGCGCCACAACCACATGTGGGAATCTGACGAGAAGCGCTTCCTGCAGGAGGTTCGCGATGCCATCGAACGCGCGTCCGGGAAACCGCCGAGAGGCTGGATGGCGCCATGGATGGCCGCGACGCATCGAACGCCCGATCTCCTGAAGGAGGTCGGGTTCGATTTTCTGATGGATTGGCCGGCCGACGATCAGCCACTCTGGATGAAGACGCGCTCTGGTCGAATTATGAGCGTACCGTACCCGCTCGAGATCAACGATAGCCCTCAGATCCTCGTGAGGCATCATTCGCCGGAGCAATTCCGTGACTTCATCATCGGTCAATTTGAAGAGCTGCTGCGTCAGTCGGCAAAGCAGCCGCTCGTCTGTGGCATAGCGTTGCATACGATGATCGTGGGTCAGCCCTACAGGGTCCGCATGCTCCGCGAGGCCTTGCAGCACATAGTAAACCATCCAGAGAAGGAAAAAGTGTGGTTCACCCGGCCATCCGCGATCTATGACCATTGCGCCGGATTGCCGGAGACCGAATTTCCGGCCGCTTAGCAACCGAAGCGGTCCAGCTTTCCGAGCGCAGGACCTCATCCGACGAGAAATGGATGCAGGGCATCGGTGCACGCTACCCGCTCCCACGTGCGGGCGACCTTGAACAGGGTCGCCTCGTCGAAATATCGGCCGACGAACTGGACCGACAGAGGCAGCCCATCACGTGACAGACCCGTCGGCATGGCGAGTGCGGGATGACCGGTCACGTTGAACGGCGTCCGCGCTTGTCGCATGTAGGTACGCTCGATCTCTTCCGGCTCGTCAATCCGGCAGGCAGGATCCATCGCGCTCGCACAAAGCAGAACGTCGACGTCCCGCAGCGCTGTCTCGACCTCAACGATCATCTGGGACCGTCGGCGGCTGGCCAGGACGTAGTCGCCCGCGCCCATGAAAGCGCCGGACATCAGGCGGCGTCGGCCCAGGCGTCCATAATCGCCCGGGCGATCCCTCAACCATTCGGAATGGATCGACCATGCCTCGCTTTGCAGAATCACGCGGTTGACGGCAGCAAAATCCTGCAGTGCAGGCAGCCGAACGTCGACGACGCTCGCGCCTTCTGACCGCAACGTGAGGGCGACCCGATCGAGACCGGCAGCAACTTCCGGATCGGCCGGAATGTCTGCCTCGTGAAAATGTCGAACAAAGCCGATGCGCAGGTCACGCACGCCCTGATCGAGTGCTGTCATGTAGTCGCAGCTCTCGGGCAACTGGACGCTCGCCGGGTCGAGAGGATCGTGGCCAACTAAAGTACCCAGCATCAGGGCATTGTCTGCAACCGTCCTTGTCATCGGACCAACGTGATCGAGGGTAAAGGCAAGCGGAAAGACGCCGCGTCGTGAGACGAGCCCGTATGTCGGTTTGGTGCCTACGATCGCACACGCGCTCGCGGGATTGCGGATGCTACCGCCGGTGTCGGTTCCGAGCGCCATGGGGAAAAAACCGGCCGCGAGACCGCTGCCAGAGCCTGAGGACGATCCCCCGGGATGATGATCACGGTTCCAGGGATTTCGTGCCGGGGGCCAGGGGAGATCGAAGCTCGGCCCTCCGATAGCGAACTCGTGTGTCGACAACTTTCCCAGGACAATCGCGCCCGCCGCCCGCAACCTCGCCACGCACTCGGCATCGGTCCTGGCGGCGGCATCGTTCTCGAAGATTTTCGAATGGCACGTGGTTGGCAGGCCGGCCACGTCGATGATGTCCTTGATTCCGACCGGAATCCCGTGCAGCGGCCCGCGCAATCGTCCTTGCGCCGCCTCGGCTTCGGCGGCGTGAGCCTCTTTCAGCGCTGCGTCCGCGTCGACAAGGAGGAATGCGTTGACGCGCGGGTCCAATCGCTCAATTCGATCGAGGAGTGCCTTAACTAACTCGACGGGCGACATCTCGCCATCTGCGATCGCCGCGGCCGCCGCTTTCGCGGTCATCCAGTGCCGTTCGTTCATTTACGAACCACTGTCATCGGCGGCCACGGCTCCGACGGCGTACGGCACGAGCGGCGGATCACTTCTGTCACCTTCGCCGCCGAGATCGCCGCGGCGACCACATCGTCTGGAAACTCCTCGAGTGCTCTTTCAAGACCCGCGCGCCGCGCGATTGCCTCGGTCATTCTCTGGTCCATTGCAAACATTCCCCCTCCCGTCAGATGCCACTGAGCCGCTCAAAAGACACAGATAGAACAGAAAAGCGTGATCTGCCCGTTCTTTGTTACACTACGGAAGTAGAGCGCTATGCATCTGGTGGGGCTCTGCATCGAACGCGACGGCCGTCTGGGCCGCAGGGAGGGGCATGAACTTGCAGAGCTCCACCCTGAAGGCGGACGAGACGGGTGAACCGTTCCACGTCCAGCAGGCAAAACAGATCCGCGCCTATCGCCAGGCTTGCGGGAGGCCGGGCATTTGCGCGAACCTCGGGTGTCGGTGTCGCGTTCGATCTTCGCGCTGATGGGCGATCGCGACCGCGCCTATTTCGGTGGCGGCAATGGTACTGACCAGATCGGGATTATCGACAACATACGAGCGGTGTTCGGCCGAACTTACGCCGCCGAACCGGACCGATTGATCGATGAACTCAAGAGGGACGAGGCAATCGCCGAGGCGGACACGCTATTGCTCACGGTACCAAATCAGCTTGGGGTCGACTACAATGCGCACGTGATCGAAACCATCCTCGAGCATGTGGCGCCCGCGTTAGGCTGGCGATGACGTCGCGGGCGTGTTCATTCGAGCGCAGAAGCGCGAGCTGGCAGCTAATCGATCCCCGCCCCTCCGGGGAAACACATCGCGAAGCTGCGAGTCGCCATGCAGCGAGCCTAGCGTGAACGATTTCAACGCCAAACGTGGGTTTATGGTGCGCTCGGAGCTCGATCGCATTTATTGCGATATCAATGGGTTGCCAACATCTGTCAAACCATAAGGTGCTTTTCAAGCCCAAAGGTACCTCTCAGAAAGGCCGCCCAAGGGGCGGCTTTTGGACGCCGATTGATAGCCACACGCTTTCTCCATGGCCTTGCGGCTTAGCGTAAATAAGTCGATCGGCATCTTGCCGGGCAAATCTGTTCGCTATATGTTCTTAACGGCCAGGAGTCGCATCGAATCTTCAAACAGGGCCTCCATGGCTGATCAAATCGTCATCACCGAGAAAAGCAGTCAGGCGAAAGACGTCCGCGCCGCTGTGGGATCTCGCTATGGCGACATCCTTGCAGCCGAAGGTCACTTGTTTGATCTGGAGGAGCCAGAGGACGCGGTTCCGGAATGGAAGCGCTGGTCGCCGATCCTACTTCGCCCCGAGGGACTCTATGCCACGCGCCCTGCTGATGGCGGCAACAAGGCTGCCAAGCTCAAGGCGATCCGCGAGGCATTACGTACATCAAAGCGCGTTTGGCTCGCCACCGACTGTGATCGGGAGGGACAGCTCATCGGTCAAGAAATACTCGAGCATTACAAATACCGCGGCGAGGTCATGCGGGTGCTGTTCACCGCGCAGGATTCTCAGACCATCCGGGACGCTTTCGGGCGCGCGAAACCAAACTCGGAATATTCCCGTCTCTACGCCGCGGCTGTCGCACGGCGTCAGGCCGATCAGATTTACAACCTCTCCCTCACCCGCACCGCGACGGTCATCCTCGGGCAGGGCGCGCGCGGCGTGATTGGCGTTGGCCGCGTGAAGACGCCGACCTTGGCGATTGTGTGCAAGCGCGAGTTGGAAATCCGCGATTTCGTGCCGGTGACGTATTTTGAGATTGTCGCCACCGCCAAAGTCGCAGCGGGCAAATTCCAAATGCGGCACGCGCCGCAGGACAGGATCCTCAAGCGCGAGAACGCTGATATCATCATCAAGGCTGCCCAGGGCTTTCAGGGCCCGCTGGGCGTGCGTGTCGAGGACAAGAAGCAAGGCCCGCCCAAGCTGCACGATCTCCCCTCGCTGCAGAAACTCTGCTCATCCCGGTTCGGCTGGTCGGCGGCGAAGACGTTGGAGGTGGCGCAGCAGCTGTATGACGGCCAGGGCAAGAAGATCATCACCTATCCCCGCGCCGAGGTGCGCTATCTGCCGGAGACGCTGACCACAGACGTGCCAAGAATCGTGGCCGGCCTTCAGGTGGGTCAATCCTTCAAGGAAATCCCGGTGCCAACGCCGCCCGTGATGCGCAAAGGCGCGCACGGGTCTTTCCATGACAGGGGGATCGAGGGCACAAGCCATCACGCGGTCATCCCCAACGTCAACACCGTTGACAACCTGCGGGAGATCTGGCCGCGGCTTTCGGTCGACGAGAAGAGGCTGTTCGACGCGATCGCACGGGCCTACCTCGCTTCCCTGATGCCGGACTTTCGCTATCAGCAGACCACGGCCACGCTCGATGTTGCAGGCTTTCCGTTCAAGGCCACAGGTCGCCAGCCGATCGATCTCGGCTGGCGCGCGGCATTTCCGGAATGGACGCCGGCCGACGAAAAGGGCGCGCAACTGCTTCCGGCGATGAAGAACGGCGAGACCGCCCAGTTGCAAGACCCGAAAGTCGAAGACAAGGAAACTCGCCCGCCGCCGCGTTTCAACGAGGGCACGCTGATCGAGGCGATGCAGAATGCTTGGCGCTTTGTGGAGGACGAATTTCTGAGCGACCGCCTGAAGGAAGCCAAAGGCATCGGCACACCGGCAACCCGAGCGGAAATCATCGCGGGGCTGAAGCGCCAACACTTTCTGGTCGCGCAGGGCAAGAACATCGTCCCGACCGATACCGGACTGAAATTGTTTGGCGTCCTCCAGCAAGCTGATCCGGCATTGGTCGATCCGGGAGTGACGGCGCAGCTCGAATGCCTGCTCGACGATGTCGTGATTGGCAAGCAGGAGATGGTCGGCGCCATCGACGCCGTGTGCGACGTTGCCCGGCGCATCATCGGCAGGTTGAAGAACGGTGCGCCGGCCGGTGCAACGCCATCGCACGGACCGACCTTTGGTGGCGTCGGTGGCATTCGTGCGCCCACGCCTGCCATGAAGCGTTTTGCAGTCACCATCTCGCGTCAAAAGGGCTTCAGCCTGCCGGCGGGCTACGCAACGTCCAGTTCGATATGCCGGGCGTTTCTGCAGCAGCACGCGCCGAAGAAATCGGGCGATGTGACCGTTGCAGAGCACGAGCCCACGCCGGGCAGGCCCGGGGGGATGGAACCGAACCCGCGCAGGCCGCCGGTCACGTCACGCGCCAAGCCCGGTGGCAAGTGGGCGAAGCTGACGGCGGCAGGATCTGCACTGTCGACCAAGCGTACGCGGAAACCAAAGGCCGCTGCGGCTCAGCCCATTGCTACGCCATCAACGCCAGGACAGAAAGCAGCGGCGGGAAACACACCGCTACGGATTCCATATGGCAACAAGGATGCCGCGCAGAAGCTCGGCGCTCGATATGCCGCGGGGGGTTGGTACGCGCCGCCGGGCGTAGATCTCGCGGCCTTCAGCGCGCGGGGGTGGCTGTAGCTCCGTTCGGGTTTCGCCCTCCACATGACGAGTTCCCCTCGATCGACTATAGTGGGTTAAAAGAGGTCTGAAACTCCAACCGGATCCTGACTGACGATAGAGCCCCAGTTATGACCGCTCGAAAATGGCACGAGATATGGCTCCAACAGTATGAAGCCGCGCAAGGTATTAAGCGGCGCTATGGGCTGAAAGCCGCATTTGATTATCTCGTTGCGGAAAAGCTGCTGAACTTCGTCGAAGCTGCTGAAACGCAGCGAGAATTTGCCTGGGAACTTCCTCGGTTTGTCTCCCAGGTGAGGCTGATGTTCACTCCCTTTGAACTAAGCAACCACATCGCGCGGATTGAACGGGAACTGCATGCGAAAAGCCTTCTGCTCGAGGAGGACGACGATCTTACCAAGGAAACTCCGACGACAATTACCAAGCGGGCGGCGCAGTTCGCCACCATCAAGGAATTATTGACCGCAACGGAGCTCGGCACATCGTGAGCCCTGCAGCGAGGCACCAACCGGAACCCGCAAAACAGGAAGTTCTGGCCGGTCTCGTCGAGCGAGTGACGTTCCATAACAGCGATAACGGATTTTGTGTTCTGCGGGCCAAGGCACGCGGACATCTCGAACTTGTCACGGTCATAGGCCACGCCGCCATGATTTCTGCAGGCGAGTGGATTACGGCTTCCGGGGAATGGGTCAATGACCACGCCCACGGGCAGCAGTTCAAGGCGCGCTTCATGCGCACCTCGGCTCCGACGTCGATCGACGGCATCGAAAGATACCTCGGCTCCGGGATGATCCGCGGCATCGGCCCGGTCTATGCCAAGAAAATGGTCCGGGCTTTTGGCGATAAGGTTTTCGACATCATCGAGGCCGAGCCGGAGCGACTACGTGAGGTCACTGGCATTGGCGTCTTCCGCGCCAAACGCATAACGGATGCCTGGGCCGAGCAGAAGATCATCCGAGAGATCATGGTCTTCCTGCACAGCAACGGCGTCGGCACTGCGCGGGCGGTGCGTATTTACAAGACCTACGGCTCCGACGCCGTCCAGGTGATGACCGAAAACCCATACCGGCTGGCACGCGACATCCGTGGCATCGGGTTCAAGACCGCCGATGCCATCGCCATGAAGCTCGGCATCGCGAAAACCGCCATGGTCCGCGTCCGAGCAGGCATCTCCTACGCTCTGACGGAAGCCATGGACGATGGCCACTGTGGCCTGCCGACCGCGGAGCTTGTTCCGCTGGCCGTCGGATTACTGGAGATATCGCAGGAACTGGTTCAGACGGCGCTGGATCTGGAGTTGTCCGAGGGCACGGTGATCGCCGCGAGCGTCAGCGAGACGCCGTGCGTATTTCTGGGCGGTCTCTATCGAGCCGAACAGGTCATTGCGGAGCGACTGACAACCCTAGCGAACGGCAAGCTGCCCTGGCAGTTCATTGACGCCGATAAGGCACTGCCGTGGGTAGAACAAAAGACCTGCCTGTCGTTGGCGGAAAGCCAGGTCGCGGCCATTCGACTGGCGCTGACATCAAAGATTCTGGTCATTACCGGCGGACCCGGCGTTGGCAAGACGACCATCGTGAATTCCGTTCTTCGTATACTGAGCGCCAAGGGCGTCAATCTGGTGTTGTGCGCACCGACCGGACGCGCCGCCAAGCGAATGACGGAGGCGACGGGGTTCGAGGCCAAGACCATCCATCGGCTTCTTGAGGTGGATCCAAAGGCAGGTGGGTTTAAACGCAACGCAGAGAACCGGCTCGAATGCGATCTGCTGGTGATGGACGAGACCTCGATGGTCGATGTGATGCTTATGCAGGCCTTGATGAAGGCTGCGCCCGACCATGCCGCGCTGCTGATTGTTGGCGACATCGACCAACTGCCGTCCGTTGGACCCGGTCAGGTGCTGGCCGACATTATCGCGTCAGGCGCAGTCGCAGTCGTTCGCCTCACCGAGGTGTTCCGACAGGCGGCCCAAAGCCGGATCATTGCCAGCGCGCACAAGATCAACCAGGGCTTGATACCTGACCTCACCAAGCCCGAGGGTGAAAGCGACTTCTACTTTGTACCGGCGGACGAAGCCGAAACTGCAGTGCAGCGGATCATTGAGTTGGTGCAGAACAGAATACCTCAGCGCTTCGGTCTTGATCCTATCCGAGACATCCAGGTGCTATGCCCGATGAACCGTGGCGGCGTCGGCGCCCGGTCGCTCAACATTGAACTGCAAAAAGCGCTTAACCCCGCAGGAGACCGAAAGGTCGAACGCTTCGGCTGGACCTTTGCGTCCGGTGACAAGGTGATGCAGATCGAAAACGACTACGACAAGGAGGTCTACAATGGCGACATTGGTTATATCGACGACGTCGATCTCGATACCGGCGAACTGACCGCGAGATTTGATGGGCGCGCCGTCGTTTATGGGTTTGGCGAACTTGACACGCTGGTGCCCGCCTACGCGGCAACCATTCACAAAAGCCAGGGCTCCGAATACCCCGCCATCGTCATCCCGGTCCTGACCCAGCATTACACGATGCTTCAGCGAAACCTGCTTTACACCGGCGTCACCCGGGGGAAACGTCTGGTGGTTCTTGTCGGCCAGAAAAAGGCTGTCGCCATCGCGGTGAGGAATGTCTCAGGTCGTCGCCGATGGTCGAAGCTGAACGAGTGGATGTCAGCCTCAAAGAGAACGACGTGAAGAACCGCCGTTCTTTGCCAATACCGAACCACTCATTCCCCCGCATGACACCGCAGCCGCCCGAGCGAACGCCCCCCACGCACCTCGTGGCGGCGACCGAGGGCGTTTGCCTGGTCCGATCATGTAGGAATGATGCTTTCTTCTGCGACCTCGCATCCGATCGGCTGTATAGTTGGAAAAATGGGCTTGCGCCGACATCGCAAGTATCGGTAGTGCGGCAAGGCGCAACGCCCGATGTCTGCGAAATGGCGCCCAAAACGCGAAAGGCGACGCCTCCGGGTCGCCTACACCGATATCGCAAGAATCGGTGGTCGCGGGGTTCGCAACACCCGATTCTTGCGGCTGGTAGAACAAGTCGTTCCGCGAACGTTGCCCTCCGAAGGCAGATGTCGAGCTGTTTTGCGGGAAAGAAGATTGAAAAAGACAACCTAGTTTGAAAGACTTAGAAGATCGACGCGGATTGCTTCACAGTCGTCGCAAATCCGCGTAAGCACTGCGTAAGCAGCGCTGGCACCCGTAGCTCAGCTGGATAGAGCGCTACCCTCCGAAGGTAGAGGCCACACGTTCGAATCGTGTCGGGTGCGCCACTAGTTCGATGGATGATGCCCTCAGGCACGCACAGCGCGTCACGGGCTCTTCCGCCGATAGAGGCAGTTGTTCATGGGCGGTTGGATTCTTTCCCTCAGGGAGCTAGTCGAAAGATCCGACCACATTGATCGAACTATCGAGCACCAGCGGCACGACACAGGCTCACAACTGGGCCGGCGGCGGGAGACTCTTGACCTAGCTCCGTTTGGTTTCGTCAAAAAGATCCACCATCGTCACATTCAACGCAATCGCGACACGGCTCAAGGTGTCTAGCCGAACGTCGAGCTTGCTCGCTTCCAACTCGCTAATCAGCGCTTGACGTAGACCGGCCGCATTAGCCAGCTCCTCTTGAGTCAAGCCTTGGGCAAGACGGAAACGGCGCAAATTGCGAGCCAATACACGCCGCGCAGTATGAATCTCCCGCCGAGCCATGGGGCAGCAAGCACAGCAGAATCGCTTCCATACGTAATTACGTATATTCGGAGCGATATCCTCAGAGGCGAGAGTCCTGCCGTTGTTCGTGGCGACGGATGGGTTCTTTGTCACACCCATAAGAGGTGGAACGTGAGCGAAACGCGGGATACGACGAAAGGGGGCGGAACGACGTACGACGACTTGCCCCTGCTCGCTCTCGAAAACCAGTTCAACGAAATGATCGCGAAGCTGCTTACCATCAGGCAGGTGTACAAAGAGCCTGCACGACAGCCCGTTCCGCCTTGTCAGAATCATTCGATCGACGGAGCTGCGGCGGATCACGCATTGGCGGATCAAACGAGGGATGTAGAGGCAATCCTAGCAACACTTTACCCGATCGAATTGGCCATCATGCAAACGCGCGCACAGACGATCACGGGACTGGCCGTGAAAGCCCGACACGCAGCTTACGTGATGTCGCAATACTGGGAGGCGCCACTAGATCAGATCGATTGGGACGCTCGGGCCGTTCGCCTGTTGATTGAAGCAGTCTGCGAAACTGCCGGCGTATCACCAATTTCTCGTGCCGCGGTCGATGCAGACCGTTAGACGGTTACTCACATATGCGAGCCAAGGATTGAGCTCAGGCGATCAGGGAACCATGGCGGAGAGGGAGTCCGCGAATCCGGGGAGATTCTTCCTTGACTTACAGATAGTTAGTGCAGCTCGACGCTGGCGTTCCCGCGGCATCACCCCTATCGGCACGGCGGATTGGAGTGAACACGGACGGATAATTGTGGCCAAATTCTTGAGACGAAGAGAAGTGCTACCAAATCCTTTTCAGATCGGCAGCCGCCGAGGGGTTTACGTCGAGCAATGCTTGGAGTGAGCTTACGAGCACTAACCGTCGACGCCCTACGGCTGTAGTAGCGATTTGTCCGGTTCCTATCAATTCGTAAAGCTTTGTGCGCCCCAGGCCGGTCGCCTCGCATGCTTCGTTGATTGTACAGGTGAGCCGTTGGGCAAATGGAATGGTTTTCGACTCTTCAGATTTCGGGGCAGACGTAGCAACTCGTGACTGTTCGCTTCCATTCTTTCGACGCTGACTGTATCTCAAAGTCTCCCTCCCACCCTCGTAAGACTCGATGGGACGAGGGTGACTATCAGATAGTCAACGTCAATGCGGACAACCGAGTGCTTTCGCGTGCAATAGCGTACCGCAACGGTCGCTCGATCCGTTCGGACATCAACGGCGGCAAGAACTTTTTTGGACGCCCCTGGTGCCCAATAGGCTTGCGGCGAGTCCATCCAAGAGTTGTAACTTGAGGCGAGCGCACATCGTTTTGGCCAAACGCTGCCCTCCGAAGGCGAAGGTCACACGTTCGAATCGTGTCGGGTGCGGTCGCACGCTTGTGGCGCTACCTTCGTAGGCTACTCGAAAACTCCATTGCCTTTAGCAGACGATCGGCGCGGGCGTGAGCAAACCAGGTGACCGCGAAGGCACTGCGAGAAGAAACACGGACGGAGCCGAGCTCCGCCCGTTGATTTCCGCTCTGCCCTTAACGTTGGAACGTGAGCGTTTTCCACGGATCAACGATAATGCTGATCCCAAAGCCCTTGTTGTGGGGATCAATGTGGAACACGTCCAGCATCTGATCGCGGAGGTGCGGAATAAGCGCACCGTCGCCGCCCACAGCACGCACAGAAATGAACTGCAGTCCGCCGGATGGTCACCAAATAGAACCCGGTCGGCTTGCCATCTGCATCCACCTCCGGCTCGACGACGAGGTTCTGCAGGATGCCCTTGGCGGCGATGCTCGCCGAATAGGCCTCGATCGCCGCCTCACTGTGGGGCACTTTCCGCGCATTCTTCGGCGATTTCTTCAGCCTATTAAGCGGGATAAAAATCTCGGTCCCATTCGCTGGGCCACTTTCAGGGTGCTTGGCCGACATGGTCGATCTCCTTTTGCTTCCTGGGTACAGAGCGCACCTCGCGCCTGCACCCCTGCCCGTCGGCGAGACCGGGGGCAGCAAGCGCCAGGGCGACCGGGCGCCCTTTCAGGGCCGCACGACATGCGGGTCTGCACAAGCGTGTGCCGACCGTCGGAGAAGAGGGTCGAAGAAAAGCGTGGAAGACCAGGGAGACCGCCCGGTCGGCGCCGGCCTCGGCCGGCGCTTCACCCTGGCGTGCGCGAGGGGCAGAGCCCCATAGCCTTTCAACGTGAGCGTCATCCAGGGATCACGCGCTGAGGGCTGATTTGGTGGGTTAGGAAGATCTCGTGGACTGAATCATCACGAGGTCTCGCCATGTTTAAGGATAGTCGTAAGGATAGCGATAAGGATAGGCATACGCCTATCCTTGAGGACGGCTCCGACACGCTGCAGCGTGTCGAGATCATCACCGGGACCGGCCGGCGCCGGCGCTGGTCGAGCGATGCGAAGGCGGCGATTGTCGCGGAGAGTTTTGCGCCGGGTGCAAGCGTGTCCGCGGTGGCACGAGGCCGCGACATCAGCCCAGGCCTGTTGTTTCTGTGGCGTCGTCAGACAACGCGGGCGAAGGTCGCAGAGCGCCGGGACGGAGACATGCTACCTGGCTTTGTGCCGGTCGCGATCACTGGCTGCGGGGGCGAGTTGCCGTCGCGCGAAGAGCAGGCGGCAATCGAGATCGAGGTCGGCGCGGTTCGCATCCGTGTCAGAGGGACGGTCGACCGGCGGGCGCTGTGCGAGGTGCTGGCGGCAGTCGGGACGGTTGGTCGATGATCGGGCTCCGACCTGGGTTGTCGATCTGGATCGCGACGCAGCCGATCGATTTCCGTCGGGGAATGGACTCGCTGGCGATGCTGGTGAGCGAGGCGTTTGGGGCCAATCCGTACGACGGCGGACTTTATGTCTTCCGCTCCAAGCGCCGAGATCGCGTGAAGATCCTGACCTGGGACGGAAGTGGCCTTGTGCTTTACTACAAGAGAATCGAGGGGCAGTTCACCTGGCCGCCGATCAAGGAAGGCGTCATGCCGCTATCCCATGCTCAACTCTCAGTGCTCCTCGATGGCTCAGACTGGAAGCGTGTGCCGATGCGGGTTGTGGATCAGCCAGCACGAGCGGGTTGATCGGTATCAAGAGTAGTTCGTCACTCATGCAGAGTTGTTGTAGAATCACTCTGCATGAGTGATTTGCCTTCCGATCCAGCATTGCTACGACAAACCGTGATGGCGCTATCGTCACGGCTTGGGGAGTTGTCGGCGGAATGCAGCACGCTTTCGGCCGAGCGTGATGCGGCGATCGCCCAACGCGACGCTGCGGTCCAGGAGAACGACAAGCTCCTGATGATCCTGTCCCAGTACAAGCGCACGATCTTCGGTCCCCGCTCCGAGACACTGGATCCCGGACAGCTGTCTCTCTTCACCATCACGGCACAGGCGGCTCGTGCCGCGGCCAACGACGACGTAACCGGAGGCAGGCTGCCTGACGGAGCGGAGGGCCGTGGAAAGCGACCGACGCGACGCAACCGGGGGAAGCTTCCGGAGCATTTGCCGCGCATCGATGTCGTGATCGATATCGAGAGCCACATCTGCCCCTGCTGCGGCGGGCAGCTGCACAAGATCGGGGAGACCGTCAAGGAAGCCTTCGATGTCATTCCGATGTAGTACCGGGTCAAGCGCATTGTGCGTCCGCGGTACGGTTGCAGGGGGTGCCGCCAGGGTGTGCTGCAGGCACCCGCGCCGGCGCAGGCGATCGATGGCGGGATGGTGACGGAAGCCTTGCTGGCCCACATCGCGGTGATGAAATACGGCTACCAGCTGCCGCTGTATCGGCAGGAACAGATGTTCGCCGCGCAAGGCATCATGCTCGACCGGCAGACGCTGACCTCGTGGATGGGCCGCGCCGCCTGGTGGCTGAAGCCGCTTCACACGCTGTTGCGCGACACAGTGATGTCCTACCCGCGGCTGTTTGCCGACGAGACGCCGCTGCCGGTTCTCGATCCCGGCCGTGGCAGGACCAAAGTCTGCCAGTTCTGGGCGATCGCCACCGATGACCGTCCGTGGGGCGGCCCGGCGCCGCCGTCGGTGGTCTACATGTTTGCCGAGGATCGCAAGGCGATCCGCGCCAAGCAGCTGTTCGGGGACTACCACGGCATCCTGCAGGTCGACGGCTATGCCGCCTACAAGGGCCTGATCAAGAACGGCGGCCATCTGGTGCAGCTGGCGTTCTGCTTCGCGCATGCGCGGCGGAAGTTCTGGGACGTTCACGTCGCGACCAAGTCGCCGATTGCCGCGCAAGCGCTGCAACGGATCGCGATGTTCTACGCCGTCGAGGATCGCATCCGCGGTTTGCCGGCGGCGCATCGGGCTGCCGTGCGGCAAACCGACACCAGGCCGTTAATCGAGGACTTCAAACCCTGGCTCGAGGCGCGGCTGCTGGAAGTCTCGAAGAAGTCCGGTCTTGGCAAAGCCATCCGCTACACACTCAACCATTGGGACGGCCTGACGCGCTTCATCTAAGACGGACGCATTGAAATAGACAGCAATACGGTCGAGCGCAGCATCAAGCCGATAGGCCTTGGAAAGAAGAACTACTTGTTCGCCGGCAGTGAAGGCGGCGCCGAGACATGGGCCATTCTCGCCTCGCTCATCAACTCGGCAAAGCTGCAAGACATCGACCCGCGGCACTATCTGACCGATGTTCTCGAGCGCATCGTCTCTGGACGTACCAAGATCAATCAGCTGCACGTGCTGTTGCCGTGGAATTGGAAGGCCGAGCGCAATGGTTCGGAGGCAAAGCTCGCCGCCTGATCAGTTCGACGGCAGGGCATCTGGAACTTCCTGCGCATCGCTGGTGTCGTCATAGATCTCCTCGCGGATCATACGCAGCGTCACCTCTTGCAGATAGACTTGCAGCGCACTCTCCAGCTCGGTGAACTCCGGCAGCAGCACCTTGTCGACGAAGCCGCGTGATGCGCGGATCATCACCGTGTTGCGTCGCTGGCGGCGATAACGAAACGGCCGCAGCCCGCAGCGACGACAAAGCGCCAAAAACAGGTGCCGGGACCATTGGTCGGGAAGTGAGAATTGCTGCTCGATCGGCGGATCGTGGCGAGCGAGTTCCTCGACCCGGGCACGCACCCGCCGCAGCGCGGCTTCCGCCGCAAGGCGCTCACCAGCAGTTCCGGCACCCACAAACAACGCCTCGATCTTCCGAAGCCTCTCGCGCAGCTGCGACTCGCTGGTCATTCTGATGCCCGTTGCCCGCTCCAAACCGGGATCACCCCATCACCGCGCAACGGCAGCGTCAATCATCCCGACCGCGCTATCCAGAGCATTCCGCGCAAGTCAACGCCGGGCACGGTGATCCTCCCATGACGCTCACGAAATGTCCGACAGAGCGGCTAATTAAGAGGCAGCTTATTTCATTGAAGGGTAAGGGGAATTTTTCAAACTACGCCAGATTCGGTGCATTAGGGATCAAGGGCCTACACGCCAAATTCAAACCGCGCGAATCGAGCAAGACCGCTCTCGCGAGAACATGTCCTTTATACGCAAGGGACTTAAAATTCGTCGCACCGTTTGGAATACATCGCATATTTTGCACAACGCGCCCCGAAACCAAGACCCAAATCGATGCAAAAAGACGAGATTTGCATAACGCCCGGATCGCAGTTCTCGCGTTGATAGCGGCTCCGGCATTCGGGCAGGCCGTCGCCCCTCATTGCGATACTTGGTGCACCGCCTTTGCGTGGCTCGGCGGCGTATTCGAGGCGACTGCGCCACGGCATGGCATCCTGGCGGAAACGGCGCTTCTGCTTTGGGCGGCCAGCCTAACTCGCTCGGCATCTTCACAGTCTGCCAAAAGCCGCCGTTCATGCGCGAGCAACTTATGGCTAGCGTGAGCGATTTCAACTCC
>Ga0210401_10000881_pt1 | contig 36208 bp, 34 predicted proteins | sample IncBWH32MmetaG_FD_150866 | JGI IMG/M metagenome (GOLD analysis project Ga0210401, IMG submission 150866) | Forest soil microbial communities from Barre Woods Harvard Forest LTER site, Petersham, Massachusetts, United States - Inc-BW-H-32-M | ecosystem: Environmental > Terrestrial > Soil >... | reverse complement strand
GACGGCCTGGACGATTCGTGCATATCGAGGCAGAAGGGCGAAGGCATTCCGATCAGGCTCGTGGTCTATCCCGGTGCCTATCATGGCTTCGATGTCCCCGCGCTTCAGACGCCAATCCAATATTTCGGGCATCACCTCGAATTCAACCAGGCGGCAACCGATCGGTCGGTCGACGCCTTGCGCGAATTCCTGCATGCGACGGTCGGCGGGCAAGAACGGACGAAAGAGGAGACCAAGTGACCATCAAGGCCGTTGTGTTCGACGCTTATGGCACGCTCTACGACGTGCAGTCGGTCGCCGAAATCACCGAAGAGGCATTTCCGGGCTACGGCGAAATGATCACGCAGATCTGGCGCATCAAGCAGCTCGAGTATAGCTGGCTGCGCTCGCTAATGCAGCGCTATCGGGATTTCTCCGTGATCACGCGTGAGTCGCTCGCCTACACCCTGAGTATCCTGGGGCTACAATATGACGACGCCATATTCGAGCGCATCATGGAAAAATATCTGCATCTCGATCCTTATCCGGATGCGGTTGCCGCACTGGCGGCGCTCAAGGATCGCAAGCTCGCGATCCTCTCCAATGGCTCACCCGGCATGCTCAACGCGCTGGTGGCGAACAGCGGCCTTGATCGCATGCTCGACGCCACCATTAGTGTCGATGCCAAGAAGGTGTTCAAGCCGAGCCCCGATGCCTACAGTCTGATCGAGACGACGCTCGGCGTGAAATCAGCGGACGTGCTGTTCGTATCCTCGAACCCCTGGGACGCGTGCGGCGCCAAGGCGTTCGGCCTCAATGTCGCCTGGATCGAGCGGGTGACGCCAGAGGCGATGGCACTCGACTGCGTCGAAAGCGAGCTGGTCGCGCCGCTCACGATGTTCAAGGCGATCCGCACCCAGATGGATGAGCTCGGCGTCGAGCCCGATCATCGCATCCGCGCGCTATTGGAATTGCCGAAGATTGTTGCCATCCATGAGTCTTGAATGAGACGTTTTGAATGAGCCTTCAATCCGTCCGCGCGTTCTTCGCCGAAAAAGCCCCCGACATCACCGTGATCGAAGCGGCGCAGAGTTCGGCGACGGTGGCGCTCGCTGCGCGAGCCTATGGCGTCGAACCGGCACGGATCGCCAAGACGCTGAGCTTGCGGATCGGCGATCGGGTGGTGTTGATCGTTGCGAGCGGCACCTCGCGGATGGACAACAAGAAGGTGAAGGCGCTGTTCCGGGGAAAGCCGAAGATGCTCGGCCTCGAGGAAGTCGCTGAGATCACCGGCCACGAGGTCGGCGGGGTTTGCCCGTTCGGCCTGAAGACGCCGCTGCCGGTTTATTGCGATGTCTCGCTCAATGCATTCGACGTCGTGGTGCCGGCGGCGGGCTCGACCCACAGCGCGGTGCGCATCACGCCGCAGCGCCTAGCCGAGCTGGTTGGGGCCGAATGGGTTGATGTATGCGAGCATCGCAGTTGACGCAGAGCTGACCTGGCGGCGAACGCGCTATCGGTCGTCGTCATTGGTCGCCGGCCGCGGCGCCGCCGGTTGAACGGCGCGCCCGCGCGGCGGCACCGCTGGCGGTTGTACGCTGGCATTGGACTCAAACACGGCGCGGCATGGGCCAGAGAGCTGCGGGGTATTTTGGCGCAGGCACGCCGTGATCCGGTTGACGTCCGGTATCTGGTCGAAGCACAGACGCCAGACATCCGGCGTGCAGGCCATCTGCTGCTCGAAGGTTCCGCGATATTCTTCGGCAGAAGCCGCGCTTTGGACAAGAATGCCGCCGATCGACAGCCCGAGGCTCAAGACAATCCGCTTTGTCTGCATATCCGTCCTTCCGTCGAAATTTGGCTGTTGCCGGTTCCACCAACCGCACCAAAAGCTGCCCAATGAATGAGGCGTCGGAAGGTTCTCTGGGACAACAAAATGTGAAGGAGGTTCCACACCACCCAACAACTACTTTTTCTTCCACTTCGCAAAATGCTTCACGAGAAAATCCGCCAACACCTCGACGCGCGCCGGCCGCGGGCCGCCGGGCGGCGTCACCAGATGCACGGCACCTTCCGGCTGCGTCCAGCCTTTCAGGATCATCTCGACCTTGCCCGACGCGATGGCCTCGCCGACGATGAAGTCCGGCAAATCCGCGATTCCGAGGCCCGCGACGAGCGCGGGCATTAGCGCTTCGCCATTGTTGACGCGCAATTGACCTGCGGGACGCACGCTCGCTTGCTCGCCCGCCGCATTGGTGTAGTGCCAGGCGCCGGCGGTGGGGAGATAGGCATAGCCGAAGCATTTATGCTGGGCGAGATGCATCGGGTGCGTCGGCCGGCCGTAGCGCTTCAGGTAAGACGGCGCCGCCACGGTATAGCGCGGCATCGCGCAGAGCCGCCGCGCAATCAGCGAGGAATCCGGCAGCCGCGCGATGCGAAGCCCTGCGTCAAAACCTTCGCCGATCAGATCGACCGTTGCATCGCTCAAATGCAGATCGATCGACACTTCCGGATAGGTCTTGAGGAATTCCGGCAGTAGCGGCGCCACCGCTTTCACGCCGAACGTCATCGGCACCGCAAGCCGCACCAGCCCGCGCGGTGTCACCGACTGCGCCAAGGCCTCGTTCTCCACGGCTTCGCCTTCGGCCAAAAGACGCGCGGCGCGTTCGGACAATTGTTGTCCGGCATCGGTCAAGGCGAGCCGCCGCGAGGTGCGGTTGAACAGCCGCGCGCCCAGCCGCTCCTCCAGCCGGCTCACCGCCTTCGAGACCGTGGCCTTGGACAGCGCAAGCTCGGTTGCGGCCGCCGCGAACGAGCGTAGCTCCACGACCTTTGCGAAAATCGCCAACGCCTCGAAATCCGGAAGTTTTGCCACGGGAACGCTCCGCATCGATCCATTTTTGAAACAATGAGTTTCAACAGTTTCTATTTCTATACCTCGGGCGAAGGCATATCCAGATGCCAACGGAATTTGAACCAAGGGAATCTCCCATGATCGAACTAAAACCTTTTGCGAAACTCGGCAGCGCCGACCACGGTTGGCTGAAAGCCAAACATCACTTCTCTTTCGGCAGCCATTATGACGCCGGCAATATCGGCCATGGCGCTCTCCGGGTATGGAACGACGACGAGATCGCCCCGAACACCGGCTTTCCCGCGCATCCCCACGCCAACATGGAAATCATCACCTATGTCCGCGAAGGCGCGATCACGCATCAGGACAGCCTGGGCAACAAGGGCCGCACCGAAGCAGGCGACGTGCAGGTGATGAGCGCCGGCAGCGGCATCCGCCACTCCGAATACAATCTAGAGCCGACCAAGACCAAGATCTTCCAGATTTGGATCGAGCCGACGACGACCGGCGGCCAGCCGACCTGGGGCGCAAAGCCGTTCCCGAAGTCGAATCGCTCCGGCAAGCTCGTCACCATTGCGAGCGGTTTTGAAGGCGACAAGGACGCGCTGCCGATCCGGGCCGACGCGCGGGTGCTCGCCACCACGCTGAAGGCCGGCGAGAGCGCGGAATATGCGCCCGAGAGGACGCGCAACCTCTATCTGGTTCCGGCGGCCGGTAGCGTCGAGGTCAACGGCGTGCGCGTCAACGCCCGCGACGGCGCCGCGATCCGCAATGAGGCGAAACTGAAGATCACCGCGCTCGAAGACTCTGAACTCGTGCTGGTCGACGCGGCGTGAAGTGTCCTTCGGCAACACTCTCACTCGTCATGCCCGGGCTTTGACCCGGGCATCACATCCTCTTCGGAAAGTGTCTTGCGAAGGTGATGGATTGCCGGGCATAGGCGAGCGGAAGCGACCCCGTCCTTCGGGCGGCTATGCCCGGCAATGACGAGTTCTATTCAACCTTCAACCCCCTGGAGACCAACCATGACAAAAGTTCTCGTCCTCTACTATTCCGCCTACGGTCACATCGAGGCGATGGCGACTGCGGTTGCCGAAGGCGCGCGCGAAGCTGGCGCCACCGTCGACATCAGGCGCGTGCCTGAGCTGGTGCCGGCCGAGGTCGCGAAAGCGTCACACTACAAGCTCGACCAGGCGGCGCCGGTCGCCAAGATCGATGAGCTCGCGAATTATGACGCCATCATCGTCGGCACCGGCACGCGCTTCGGCCGGATGTCATCGCAGATGGCGAACTTTTTGGACCAGGCCGGCGGCCTCTGGATGAAGGGCGCGCTGCACGGCAAGGTCGGCGGTGCCTTCACCTCGACCGCCACCCAGCATGGCGGCCAGGAGACCACGCTGTTCTCCATCATCACCAACCTGTTGCATTTCGGCATGACCATCATCGGCCTGAATTACGGCTTTACTGGCCAGATGGAACTCAATGACGTCACCGGCGGCTCGCCCTATGGCGCGACCACGATCGCCGGCGGCGACGGCAGCCGACAGCCGAGCGCGAACGAGCTTGCGGGCGCGCGCTATCAAGGACGTGTGATCGCGCAGACCGCCAACAAACTGCACGGCTAATGCATGGCAGATACGAATGGGGCGGCATTCTCTCATCCGCATGCCGCCCCATTTAGTCCTTGAACCACAGGGACTAGGCTATGATCGAAATTCTGTTTATGGCGCAACTGGTCCGCAATCCGGTTGAGGCCATTATGCGGCGCTGGTACTGCCGCAGCCTTTTCCGCGCAACGCGGGGACGGCGCGGATGCCCGGAATCCAAGGTTTCGTGATCCAACGTGGGCTGGTTAAGTGGCCGCCGGATCGCGGAACCAGACGGCGTCGAGCCCGTTGGATCACGCGCATCCGCGCCTGGAGATTCTTCGACATGACCAACAAACCCGCTTCCGATCACCCTAAGAAGAAGTCCACCACCGCGCATCCCGGCATGATGGGCGACGGCACCGAAGAGCAAAATCTGGGGCAGCCCGGCGATCCAGCCGCCCGTATCAAGAAGGACGAAGTCGAAGCCGCCTTCGGCAAGGACAAGGCGAAGTCAAAATAACGCTGGCATCCCTACGCAGTTAGGGTTCACCTAAAAGGCCGGGCCGGATCGTGCCCGGCCTTTCGTTTCAGGAAATGCCGATGACAAAGCGTACGGTGGCGCATGAGTAATTCTCACGCAGTCCTCTGGCCGGAATTGCCGACCGCCCGGTGGCGCGACAGCTGCGAAACGCTGCACCTCTTTACCCAGATCGTCGGCAAGATCCGGCTCAAGCGTTCGCCCTGGCTTAACCATTCCTGGCATGTGACGCTCTATGTCACGGCGCGCGGACTTTCGACCTCGCCGGTTCCCGATGGCGCCCGCACCTTTCAGATCGACTTCGATTTCATCGAGCACTGCTTGCGCATCTCGACCAGCGACAGCGCGCAACGTAAGTTCGCGCTAGCCGGACAATCAGTCGCGAGCTTTTACCAAGCCGTCATGGCCGCGCTTGGCGAACTCGGCATTGCTGTCGCGATTGACGAGATGCCGAACGAATTGCCGGAGCCGATCAAATTCTCGCAAGACACCCGCCACGCGTCGTACGACCCGGAGGCAGTGGGGCGCTTCTTCCAGATCCTCGTCAATGCCGACCGGGTGTTCAAGCAATTCCGCACCGGCTTCCTCGGCAAGGCGAGCCCGGTGCATTTCTTCTGGGGCAGTTTTGATCTCGCGGTGACGCGATTTTCCGGCCGCCGCGCGCCACGCCATCCCGGCGGCGTGCCGAATTTGCCCGATGCGGTCGCCTGCGAGGCCTATTCGCACGAGGAAAGCAGCGCCGGCTTCTGGCCTGGCGGCGGCGCGGTCGATTATCCCGCATTCTATTCCTATGCCTATCCCGAACCGCCGGGCTATCGCACCACAAAAGTCCGGCCCCAGGTGGCCTTCTTTAGCGAAGCGCTCGGCGAGTTCATTTTGCCGTATGACGCCGTGCGTACCGCCGCCGATCCGGACAGCGCGCTGCTAAATTTCCTGCAAAGCACCTACGAGGCCGCGGCTGATTGCGCCAAGTGGGATCGTGAGGCGCTGGAATGCCCATTAGGGCGGCCGGGCGTGGTGCGGCCGGTCTAACTCTCTTTCCGCGCAGCGCTTCGCTTCCAGGCTGACACGTTTTGAACGCCCCGCGCATGCCTGTGTTCAGCTGAATCGAAAGCGTCTCACATACGCGCGGCTTGCCATGGCCGTGAGCCACCCCACGAATTTGCAGACCTGAATTGGCCTTGGGGGTGATTGCTATCGGCGGGGGGCTTTGAGACCATGGGCCTCACAACAACCAAGACCCGCCTCTCGCGCGGGCAAGACTTGAGGAGACCCCATGCCGATCATCCAGGCCGACCGTCTCACGCGCATCGGCGCGGCGCTTTTGAAGGCCGCCGGCGCGTCGGACGAGGAAGCCAATGCAGTCGCGGTCGGTTGCGTCAATGCCAACCTCGCCGGCCATGACTCGCACGGGGTGATCGCGATCCCGACCTATATCGACCGCATCAAGGCCGGCCACATCGTGCCGGGCGCGAAATGGACCATCGTGCGGGAATCGCCGACCACGACCGTGATCGACGGCCATTGGGGCTTTGGCTTCCATGTCAACGCCAAGGCGATGGCGCTGACGATCGAGAAGGCGAAGACCGCCAATGTCGCGGCCTGCACGGTGTTCCGGCAAAGCCATGTCGGACGGCTCGCCGCCTACCCGATGATGGCGATGCACCAGGGCATGATCGGGCTCGCGACCGCGGATTCCGGGCGCTCGCCGAAGCACGTCGCGCCGTTCGGCGGCCGCGAGCCGCGGCTCGGCACCAACCCGATCTCGATCGCGGTGCCGTCCGACCTCGAGGCGCCGTTTTACCTGGACATGGCGACCTCGGCGGTTGCCGCCGGCAAGATCCAGCTTGCCATCGCGCGCGGCGAAGAAATCCCGAAGGGTTGGATCATCGATGCCGAGGGGCGGCACACCACCGATCCGAAGGACTATCGCAAGGGCGGCGCGCTGCTGCCGCTCGGCGGCAGTGAAGGCTACAAGGGAAGCGGCCTGGCGGCGATGGTGGAAGTGCTGTGCGGGCTGCTCACCGGATTGGGCTTTGGCGTCGAGCCGACCGGACGGCACAATGACGGATGCTTCATGGCGGTGTTCAATGTTGCGGCGTTCCGCCCCTTGAAGGATTTCAAGCAGGAAGTCGCCGAGTTCGCCCGCTATCTGAAATCGACGCCACCTTCCGAAGGCTCCGATGGCGTGTTTTATCCCGGGGAGGTCGAATATCTGCGCGAGCAAAAGCGCAGGAAAGACGGCATCGAGATCGAGCACGCAACCTGGGACAGATTGCGTGCGCTGGCCGGCGAGTACAAACTCGTAACCGAGCTCGATCTCGCGTAGCAAGAGCCGAAACAGGGAGAGGGCGAGCATGACGCGGCAAATGGCACTGGTCGGCTTCTTGCAGGCGCAGAACTGCACCAATCTGCCGAGCTCGTGGCGCCATCCAGAGTCGCGCGACGATTCGATGTCGGCGGATTATTACCAGGAGATCGCCCGGATCCTGGAGGCCGGCAAATTCCACATGGCGTTCTTCGACGATCGCCTCGCCATGCCGGATCGCTACGGCAACGATCACACCCACACTGTCGAATACGGCATCCGCTGTGTGAAGATGGACCCGATCGTGGTGCTGACCACGATGGGCATGGTGACCGAGAAGCTCGGACTCGCCTCGACCTGCTCGACCACCTATTACGAGCCGTTCGACGTGGCGCGCCGCTTCGCCACCGTCGACCTCATGACAAATGGCCGCGCCGCGTGGAATGTCGTCACCTCGGTGAACGACGGCGAGGCGCTGAACATGGGCAAGGAAGCGCATCTCGAGCACGATTTGCGCTACGACCGCGCCGACGAATTCATGGAAGTCGTGCTCGGCCATTGGGATTCCTGGGAAGACGGCGCGCTGATCATCGACAAGAAGAGCGGGCGTTTCGCCGATCCGACCAAGGTCAAGCGGCTTGACCATCGCGGCGAGTTCTTCAAGTCGCGCGGGCCTTTCACCGTGCCGCGCTCGCAACAGGGCCATCCCGTTGTCATCCAGGCCGGCGCGTCCGGCCGCGGCCAGCGTTTTGCCGGCCGATGGGGCGAGGTGATTTTCACCGCGGCGCGCAATCTCACCGGAGCGAAGCAAGGCTATGACGCGATCAAGGCCGAGGCCGCCAAAGCCGGGCGCGATCCCGACCAGATGTTCCTCTGCAATTTGATCACGCCGGTCTGTGGCGCGACCAAATCGGAGGCCGAAGACAAGATGGCGTTGATCCACAAGCTGCCGCTGGAAATCGACGCGCTTTCACTACTCGCGGAGGGATTGAATTTCGATTTCGCCGCCAAGGGTATCGACGAGCCGCTGACCACGGAAGAGCTGCAGGGCATGCAAGGGATGCTCGGCATCCGCGACGGTGTGTTGAGGACTTGCGGCAAGACCAACCCGTCGACGCGCGATTTCATCACCTTCTCCGGCCGCGGCCAGACTCAGGACGCGATCGTCGGCGGGCCGAAGGAAATCGCCGACCGGCTGGAAGAGATGTTTGTCGGCCGCGGCTGCGACGGCTTTGTCATTGCGGCGACATATGTGCCCGGCTCCTACGCCGATTTCGTCGAGCATATCGTTCCGGAATTGCAGCGCCGCAGCCTTTTCCACGAGGACTATGCCGGCAAGACCTTGCGCGAAAATCTCGGCTTGCGGCGCCCAGCCGCCGGCGCCTGGAAGACCCGGCCGCAAGCCGCGGCCGAGTGAGAATTGAAGAGGAAAATGGATGCGTTGGCTCAAGTTCGCGGCTGCCGGAAAGACCTCATGGGGCATCGTCGAAGGCGACCGAGTGATTGCCGTCAGCGGCGATCCCTTCGGAGAGTGGCAGCGCACCCACCAGGCGCACGCGCTGAAAGACGTCAAGATCGAGCTGCCGCTGGTGCCGGGCACCTTCTATTGCGTCGGCTTGAACTATCTCAAGCATCTGAGGGAAGCCGCCGACAAACGCGGCGAAGTACCGAACGTCCCGGACCGGCCCGAGATCGGTTATCGCGCCCAGAATGCGCTGATCGGCCATGACGAAGATGTGGTGATCCCGGCGAGCGCGACCGAGAAGATCCATTACGAAGGCGAGCTCGTCGTGATCATCGGCAAAAAGGCAAAACATCTGACCGAAGATAACGCGATGTCGTGCGTGTTCGGCTACACCATCGGCAACGATGTCAGCGAGCGCACTTGGCAGAAGGCCGATCGCTCGCTGTGGCGAGCCAAGAATGCCGACACTTTTAAGCCGATGGGACCCTGGATCGAGACCGACGTCGACCTCGACAAGATGGAAACCATCATCAAGGTCAACGGCAAGGAGACCGGCCGCTTCCACACCAACGACATGATCTTCGGCATCGTGCCGTTCATCGTCGAATTGACGAAGTATTTCACGCTGTGGCCGGGCGACGTGATCTGGATGGGCACCGACGGCACCTCGCCCGACCTCAAAGCCGGCGACGTCGTCGAGATTGAGATCACCGGCATCGGCACCTTGCGCAACAGGTTCGTCAGAGCCAAGGCTTAGCGCGTAGGCCGGATGGAGCCAACGGGTCGCGCGAAATGCGCGCCCCGTTGGCTCCATCCGGGCTACAGGAATCACGATCGGGCACTCGCAGGTCGTTTGGGCGCGACCATCGCAACAATCGCGGTTGCGACTGCCGCAACGGCGATGTTGAGGATCAGCGCCCCGAGCCCGACATAGAACACGTAAGCCGCGCCACCGAGATCGATGGTCGCGAGCGGCTTTAGGCCATTGCTCCACGCCGTCCACGAGCCCCAGATGATGCCGGTGGCCCAGCCGAGCAGCAAGCCCTCGGCGCGGAACCAGCGCGTGAACAATCCGAACACCAGCGCCGGAAAAGTCTGCAGGATCCACAGGCCGCCGAGCAATTGCAGATCGAGCGCATATTGCGTCGGCAGGAACAGGATGAAGGCGAGCGCGCCGACTTTCACCACCAGCGACGCGATCTTTGCCACTGCCGCTTCGCCGGCATGACTGATGGCGGGATTGACGTAGGATTTCCAGACATTGCGGGTGAACAGGTTGGCCGCCCCGATGCTCATCACCGCCGCCGGCACCAGCGCACCGATCGCGATCGCGGCGAATGCGAAGCCCGCGAACCATGACGGGAACAGCACCTTGAACAACATCGGCACCACGTCATTGGGCGAGGCCACTTTTATATTTGCGGCATGGGCCATGTAGCCGAGCAGCGCGATCAGACCGAGCAGCAACGTGTAAGCCGGCAGCAGGATCGCGTTCTTGCGGATGGTATCGGCCGACTTCGAGGCGAAGATGCCGGTCAGGGTGTGCGGATACATGAAGGCGGCGAGCGCCGAACCCAGCGCCAACGTCGCGTAAGGCAGCATCTGTGCCGGCTTCAGGGTCAGACCGGTAGCGCCACCCTTGGCGGTGAACGCGTCATTGGCCGCCGAAAACACCGCACCATAGCCGCCGAGCTTTGCCGGCACCACCACGACCGCGACCAGCACCACGATATAGATCATGATGTCCTTGACGAAGGCGATCAGCGCCGGCGCGCGCAGGCCGGAGCTATAAGTGTAGAGCGCGAGGATGATGAAGGCCGCGACGATCGGCAACTCACCGGTCAAGCCCATCGCCTTGATCACCACGCCCATGCCGATCAGCTGCAGGGCGATGTAGGGCATGGTCGCGACCATGCCGGTGAGCGCAACCGCCAGTTCAAGCGCGCGCGAATTGTAGGCGCCGTACACCACATCACCTGCGGTGACGTGGCCATTGGCATGCGCCTGCTTCCAAAGCAGCGGCATGACCGCGAATACGAAGGGATAGACGATGATGGTGTAAGGCAGCGCGAAGAAACCATAGGCGCCGACGGCGTAGACCAGCGCCGGTACCGCGATCACGGTGTAGGCGGTATAAAAATCGCCGCCGACCAGGAACCAGGTGATCCAGGTGCCGAACTGGCGGCCGCCAAGGCCCCATTCGTCGAGATGTTCGCCGACCGGGCCGGCTTTCCAGCGCGCGGCGAAGAAGCCCATCACGGTGACGAGCGTAAAGAAGAAAATGAAAACCGAAAGCGCAACCCATTCGATCTGACCGGCCATGACGCTGCCCTTCCCCTCAAGGCGCTTCGTCGGGCGTGCGGCTGCGATAGACCAGCCAGATCAGAAACGAAGAAATCGGCACCCAGGCGAGCTGATACCAATAGAAGAATGGAAAGCCGAACAGCGACGGTTCGGTGAAATTATAGAACGGTACCCAGAGCAGGCCGACGTACGGCACCAGCAACAGCATCCACATGGGCGCTCTCCCGCCTCACGCCGGTCTTTCGAGCCGGCCCTTCCGATCATCTCAATGATCTAGAGGCAGGAATGTTGTCCCGCTAGTCGAATATCGCGTTGCTGCAGTGCAATTCCGTGGAACGTGCCGCGCGATCAGAAGGCCGGCCCCGCACCATTTCTGCCATAGGTGATACGCGGCGCCAGAAAGGTCCCGTCGGCCTGCTTCTTGGCCACAACGAAAATCTTGGTGCCGGGCTGAATCTCAGCTTTGTCACCAAACACATAGGTGACGACCACCGTTTGCGGGGTCACAACCAATTTCTTCTCGCCGTCCTTGTACTTGATCGACAGCACCGGCCCGTCGACCCCGGTTACGGCCTGCTCGACATTGCCGTTGGTCATCTTGCTCTTCGGCATCAGGTCCCAGTCGTAGTGGCCCTCGCCAGTGCCGCGCATCGATTCCGGGAAGATGTGAACTTCGATGGCTTTCTGCGTGCCGTCGGGCTCCATCATGCCGGCGGAGCCGACGAACATGCCGGGCTTGATGTCGGCCATGGTTCCCGGAACGATCGCGACATAGAGCGGATTGTCGGTCACCGTCAGCTTCAGTTCCGATCCGTCGCGGCTCTTGACCACATAGACCGGACCTTCGATGCGCTCGATGCTGCCGCGAATGCGCATCGCTTCCTGCGCCGACACCGGCACGGCGATAGAAACAAGAGCGAAGCTCGCAGCGGCTGCAAAGGCACGCTGGATCATACCGGACATGACGACCTCCCAGATGACGGTAACGTTCTCTGGCCAACACCCTCCGGCTGCAATTATTCCGGCATCAAATGGTGCCGCGTTGCAAAAAGTTGCGACTAGATCATCCTCGCTACCAGCGGGATCTTCCGTAACAGCAGGGTGAGCCCCCAGCTCAGCGACAGCGTCCCAGTAAACACGATCGCAAACTTCGCGAACGCCGGGAGCGGTGGATCGTAGAAGGCGTATTGCAGCCAGATGATGAAGATGTAGTGCACGAGGTAGATGCCGTAGGCCGAAGGCCTCAGCGCGTCGAGCAGGCGCAGCCTGGACTTTGCGAAGCGCAAATAAAACGCCGGCACCGCGAACGTCATCGCGGCGCTGAACATCGCAAAGGCGAGGCCATATTCTGTCCGCCACCACAGCGGCGGCGAGTTGAAATCCGCGATCCAGTTGTGGTGCACGTAAACCAACAGCAGGATCGCGCCGTAAAACAACAGCGCAAAGACAAGCCAGATCCTCCAGCGGCTCGCCAGTTCGCTGTTTTGGGCCAGCAGGCCCGCCCTCAAGTCCATGGCACCGACACCAATACCGGCAAAGAAATACCCGCCATAGAGCAGGATGCGGCTGGTCTGGATCGGCAGCGGATATCCGCCAGGCTCGAGCCAGCTGGTATCGCCGAAGGTCAGGTGCATCGGCAGGTAGACGATAATCGAGAACATCAGGAATCCGACGAAGGCAAAGCCCGGCCGATAGCGCAGCGCATAGATCGGCCGGCCAAGCAAATCGAGCGCGCGTGGCGCCAGAAACCAGATCGCCGCGGCGATCGCGTCAAGCGCCAATAGCACCCACAAGAACCATGCCGGGCCCGAGGGCCATGGCCCGATCGTGAGCGTGTGCCACCAGAAATGGAAGAAATTGAAATCCGTCGTTCCCGGCAGATGGTAGCGCAGGAACGTCGGATAATAGGCTAGCGGCATCAGCACGAAGATCGAGATCAAGAACGGCACCCCCAGCCGAAAGGCGCGATGGCCGAGGAAGTTCGCAGCCCCCCTTCGCGCCAGACTGTCGCGCACGAACAGGCCGGCGACGAAGAACATGCAGGCCATGAAGAAGCTATCATTGAACAGCACGACGAGATCGAAGCCGAGCCAGCGCATCCGATCGCCGCTGCCGAAATGGGTGTAATTGACGACGGAGTGGTGCACGACCACCAACAGCGTGATGAAGGTGCGGGCGCGGTCGAGCGCGATAATGCGCGCCGGCGCCGCCACTGCCTGATCGCTCTGGTCGGGTTTTTGCGGCATCATTGCTCGAACGCGTCGTAGATGATCTTCTTGATCGTGGTGATGACATGCATGCGCCCGGATGGTGAATCCTGCATCACCACAAAGAACATATCCTCAGTGCGGTCGACCACCAGGTAGACGCCGGTGGCGCCGTCCCATTTGATCTCGCCGAGCGAGCCCGGTGGCGGCGGCACCGCGTTGCCGGGATCGGTGCGGACACCGAAACCGTAGCCGAACCCGAAACCATCACCGGGGAAATAAAAGTAATCGCGTGCAACCCCCGATCCGCCGCCGATGTGATCGGTCGTCATCGTCGCAAAGGTCGCGGGACTCAAGTAGGTCTTGCCGTCGAGCTTCCCGCCATCGAGCAGCATCTGCCCGAAACGGGCGAAATCGGCAATGGTCGAGACCATGCCGCCGCCGCCGGATTCCCACCGCGTGACGTCGAGCGAATTTCGTTCGACGTGCCGGTCCCTGGCAAGCGGCTGCGCGTAGCGCGCCCGCTCGGCCGAATCGGTCAGGAAGAATTTCGTTGAGGTCATGCCGAGCGGATCGAGCAGATTTTGCTTCTCGAACTGATAAAGCGACTTTCCGGAGGCCACCTCGATGACGCGGCCGAGAATGTCGGTGGAATGCCCGTAATCCCACAGCGTGCGCGGCTGCTCGGCCAGCGGCAGCTTGGCGATCCTTTCGGCAAATTCGGCATTGTCGAAATCGCCGAGATAGATGCCGGCATAGGCTGCTTTCACCAGACCGCTGCCATAAAAACCATAGGTGATGCCGGAGGTGTGCAGCAACAGATCCTCGATCGTGATCGGCCGGCGCGGCGCCACCAGGTCGAGCACCGGCTTTCCCGCCTCGTCCTTGCGCTCGACGCCGACCTTCATGCCGGCAAAGGACGGGACGTATTTGCTGACCGGATCGTCGAGCGCGATCTTGCCGCGATCGACCAGCATCATCGCCGCCACGCTGGTGATGGTCTTGGTGACCGAATGAATCGGAAAGATCGTGTCCGGCGTCATTGGCGCGCCTGTCTCAAGGTTGCGCTTGCCGAAACATTGCAGATACACCGGCTGGCCGTGGCGCTGGATCAGGACGATGGCGCCCGGGATCCGCCCCGAGGCGATCTCGCCGTCGACGAAACTCTGGATCGGCGCCAATTTCGCAATCGAGAGTTTTGCTCCCGGCGGCGGCCCGAACTCGGCGGCAGCGGCCGGCGCCGAAGCAACCGGGATCGTCGCGGCCATCGCGAACAGCGCTGTCGAAGGACGGGAGAGCACGTGACGCGTCAGCATTGCCCGTTTGGCCAGACAGGTGGGACGGATCGATGTTATTGCAACGCTGCAGTCCAATCCAGATGGCGGTCACATCAGCCGTCACGAATAAGGATTGATCAGCTTCTGCTGCTCGGCGCTATGCCACGCCAGCATGTCGATGAAAGTCCGCACCTTGGCCGACAGGTGATGGCGATGCGGATAGACCGCGTTCATCGAAAGCTCGACCGGCCGATATTCCGGCAACAGCCGGACCAGTCGGCCCTCTTCGAGATCGTCGTGGATCATAAACCCTGGTGCCAGGGAGACGCCGATGCCGTCCAGCGCCGCCCTGCGCAGCGTTTCGCCGCTGTTGGAGACCAGATTGCCGGATACCCGCACCAAAGCCGGAATGCCCTTGCGGTCGACGAAATGCCACTCGTCCCCGAATGGATAGAGCAGATGGCGAACGCAATTGTGCTCAGACAACTCGGACAATTGCAGCAGCCGTCCGTGCTTTTCGAGATAGGAGGGCGAACAGCACAGCACATGCCGCCAGGTCGCGAGGCTGCGGACGATCAGGCTTGAATCCGGCGGCGGCGTCAGCCGAATCGCGACGTCGAAACCTTCGTCGATGAGGTCGATGGGGCGCTCGCCCATGTTCAGGTCGACCTTGACATCGGGATAAGATGTCAGAAATTCGGTGATGACGGGGGCGACAAACGGCACGATATGGGTCGCGGTGTAGATGCGCAGCGTGCCCCGCGGCGTCGATTGCAGGGCGCCGGCGATATCGTCGGCCTGCTCGATGTCGGCCAGGATTTGCCTGGCCCGATCGTAATAGGCCCGGCCGACCTCGGTGAGGCTCACTTTTCGCGTGGTGCGATGGAGCAACCGCGCCCCTAGCCGCTCCTCCAGCGCCTGGACGTGATTGCTCACCATCGTCGTCGACATGTTGAGGCGGCGGCCGGCGGCGGAAAATCCGCCGCTGTCGACGACCCGCACGAACGCCGTCAGGCTGGTCAGCCGATCCATCGCTCGTGTCCTCCGACTATCCTATGGGACTTGATAATGCTTCCATTTTTTCCTGGATTATCACATGGCGCGCAACGCTGCATTTTACGGGGATGAACCGTCGCCCTCTTGGGGAGGACGCTTCCCCAGCCGGAGGATGCCATGTCGAACGCTTCTTATGTCTCTGATATCACATCAAAAATAAATCTTCGCCCTTCCCGGCAGGTGATCAAGCGGGTGGCCCTCGCGCTGGCCTTGAGCCTCAGCGTGGCCGGGGCGATAGACCTTGGCTACGGCTACCTCACGACCTGGCGCTACCTGGAAACCACCGATGACGCCTATGTCAAAGCCGATTCCACGATCATCGCGCCGAGAGTCTCCGGCTACATCGCGCAAGTGCTGGTGGGGGACAATGAGCCGGTGAAAGCCGGACAATTGCTGGCCAGGATCGACGATCGGGATTTCAGGGCGGCGCTCAACCAGGCGAACGCGGACGTTGCCGCTGCCGAAGCCGCGGTGCGCAACCTCGATGCGCAGTTAGCTCTGCAACAGCCTATCATCGAACAGGGCACGGCCGATATCGCCGCCGCTGAGGCCAATCTGAAATTCGCGCAGGAAGAACAGACTCGCTACGACGATCTGATGAAGTCCGGTTCCGGCACCATCCAGCGCGCACAGCAGACCGACGCGGCCTTGCGCGAAAAGACCGCGCAGTTGCAGCACGGCAAATCGGCACTGCTCGCGGCGCAGAGGAAGATCGACGTTCTCACCACCGACCGCGCCAAGGCTGTTGCGCAACTTGATCGCGCCCGTGCGGTCGCGCAACAGGCCGCGCTGAACCTGTCCTACACGCAGATCACAGCGCCGGTCGAGGGCACGGTCGGCGCGCGCTCGCTCCGGGTCGGCCAATTCGTGCAGGCCGGCACACAGCTGATGGCGGTCGTTCCGCTCGACGCCGTCTATGTGGTGGCGAATTTCAAGGAGACCCAACTCACCCACGTGCGCAACGGCCAGCCGGTCGAAATCCGGATCGACAGTTTTGGTTCGACGCGCCTGAAGGGCCACGTCGACAGCCTGTCGCCGGCCAGCGGCCTGGAATTCGCGCTGCTGCCGCCCGACAACGCCACCGGCAATTTCACCAAGATCGTGCAGCGGGTGCCGGTGAAGATCGTGCTCGACGACCAGAGCCTGACGGGCCTGCTGCGCCCGGGCATGTCGGCGGAGCCGACTGTCGATACCAAGGCGACGGTCGTTGCCGAACGCGCGGTCGCCAATCAACTCGCCTCGAATGCGGCCCCGGCCAGGGCGAACGGCGGCTGACACGGGCGTGCTACCGGGGGGAATTATCAACCCCCGCCGGACAATCCTTTCGCTCCTTACCAGATTATCGAAGCCAGCCGCCTAATGCATTGTTCCTCTCCAAACACTCGAGGACATGTCCCATGACCGCGTTCCAGCCCGCCATCAACGCCGCCTCCCCCACCACCAGCAGCGATCGCCCGCAAACCGACGCGGCGCGGGCAGCGACGACGGTCTCCGCCAAAACCTGGCTTGCGGTGATCGGCGCCACGCTCGGCGCCTTCATGGCGGTGCTCAACATCCAGATCGTCAACGCCTCGCTTGCCGACATTCAGGGCGCGATCGGCGCCGGCATCGACGACGGCGGCTGGATCTCGACCTCCTATCTGATCGCGGAGATCGTGGTGATCCCCTTGAGCGGCTGGCTCGCGCAGGTGTTCTCGGTCCGCCTCTATCTTTTGACCAACGCCGTGCTGTTTCTCGTGCTGTCGGCGGCTTGCGCGCTCGCACAGGATCTGCCGCAGATGATCGTGCTGCGCGCGATCCAGGGTTTTACCGGCGGCGTGCTGATCCCGATGGCGTTCACACTGATCATCACGCTGTTGCCGAAAGCCAAGCAGCCGATCGGCCTTGCGCTGTTCGCGCTTTCGGCCACGTTTGCTCCGGCGATTGGCCCGACCATCGGCGGCTATCTCACCGAGAATTTCGGCTGGCAGTACATCTTCTATGTCAACCTCGCGCCAGGCGTCATCATGATCGGCATGCTCTACTTTTCGCTGGATGCAAGGCCGATGCAGCTGTCGTTACTGCGCGAAGGCGACTGGCCGGGCATCATCACCATGGCGATCGGCTTAAGCGCGCTGCAGACCGTGCTCGAAGAAGGCAACAAGGACGACTGGTTCGGCTCACCCTTCATCGTTCGACTGTCGGTGATTGCGGCCGTTGCGTTGTCGCTGTTCCTCTTGATCGAGTTCACCAGCAACAAACCGCTGCTCAATCTGCGGCTGTTGCTTCGCCGCAATTTCGGCTTCGGCATCCTGGCCAATTTCCTGCTCGGCATCGCGTTGTACGGCTCGGTCTACATCCTGCCGGTCTATCTCTCGCGCATTCAGGGCTACAATGCCGAGCAGATCGGCATGGTGCTGGCCTGGACCGGACTGCCGCAACTGCTCTTGATCCCGCTAGTGCCGCGGCTGATGAAGCGCTTCGACCCGCGGCTTGTGATCGGCGTCGGCTTCGCGCTATTCGCCGCCTCCAATTTCATGAACATCTACATGAATACGGACTACGCCACCGATCAGTTGTTCTGGCCCGACGTCGTTCGCGCCATCGGGCAGGCGCTGGTGATGGCGCCGCTGTCAGCGGTTGCAACCGCGGGCATCGAGGCGGAAAACGCCGGTTCAGCGTCGGGACTGTTCAACATGATGCGGAACCTCGGTGGTGCCATCGGCATCGCCGCGCTGCAAACGCTGCTGACCAAGCGCGAACAATATCATTCCAACGTCTTGATGCAGTCGGTGTCGATGTTGGAACAGGCGACCCGCACCCGGATCGAGCAATTGACGCAGTATTTCATGAACCACGGTGTGATCGACCGCGTCGACGCCGCGCACCGCGCCTATGTCGCGATCGGCAACGTCGTACAGAAGCAGGCCTTTATCCTGGCCTTCAGCGATACCTTCTATCTGCTCGGCGCCACCATGATCGTAGCCCTCATGGCAGCCCTGCTTCTAAAGAAACCCGACCATCTTGAAGGTGGCGGCGCGCACTAACATTATCCATCCAACCCGGAGAAGGAGAACGACCATGAAACCACGAATGAACTTCTATCAAGCCGCCCCCGACACCATCAAAGCGCTGAGCGCGCTGGAAGCCCAGGTGCAGGCCAGTGGCCTCGAACAATCCCTGATCGAGCTGGTCAAGACCCGAGCCTCGCAGATCAACGGCTGCGCCTACTGCATCAACATGCACACCCAGGACGCACGCAAGCACGGCGAGAGCGAACAGCGCCTGTATCTTCTGAACGCGTGGCGGGAAGCGCCGCTCTATACCGACCGCGAGCGCGCCGCGCTGGCATGGACGGAAGCTGTCACATTGATCTCGGAAACTCACGCGCCCGACGACGTTTATAACGACGTCCGCGCGCAATTTTCCGGAGCCGAGACCGTCAATCTGACGATGCTGATCGCCACCATCAACGCCTGGAACCGGCTGGCGATCTCGTTCCGCGCGGTGCCGCCGGTCAAGGCCAAGGCCGCCGCCTGATTATTACACCGAGGTGGCGCGGGCGAAATCGACATAGATCTCGCGCAGCCGGCTGGTCATCGGGCCGGGCCTGCCGTCCGCGACGGGCTTGCCGTCGATCGAGATCACCGGCTGCACGAACAAGGTGGCGCTGGTGATGAAGGCTTCCTTCGCGGCAAGTGCTTCCTCAACTGTGAACGGGCGCTCCTCGACGCGCAACTGGCGCTCTTGCGCGAGCGCCACCAGCGCCTTGCGGGTGCAGCCGGGCAGGATCTCGCTTGAATTCTGCCGGGTCACCAGCACGTCGTCCTGCGTCAATATGAAGGCCGATGACGAGCCGCCTTCGGTGACCTTGCCGTCCTCGATCATCCAGGCCTCTCCGGCGCCGGCTTCGGCCGCGGCCTGTTTTGCCAACACTTGCGCGAGCAGCGCCACGCTCTTGATGTCGCGCCGCGTCCAGCGGAGGTCCGGCACGGTGATGACGCCGATTCCGGTCTTGGCCGACGGCGCGTTGACGATATCCTTGACCGTCGTGAACATGATCAAGGTCGGCGAGATACCTTTTGGGAACGCAAAATCGCGGCCCTGGTCGGCACCGCGCGTAACCTCGAGATAGACCATGCCGTTGACGAGATCGTTGCGCGCGACCAGTTCCTTCTCGATTTCCTGAATGCGGTCGAGCGTCTCCGGCAATGCGAGCGAGATTTCGCCGACCGAGCGTTCTAGCCGCGCCAAATGCGAGGCATTGTCGACCAGCCTGCCATCCAGCACCGCCGCGACCTCGTAAATGCCGTCGGCAAACAGGAAGCCGCGATCGAGGATCGAGACCTTGGCGTCTTGCAGCGGCACGAACGAGCCGTTGACGTAGGCGATCTGGTCCAAGTGGGTTCTCCTGTGGGGGTGCGATGCGAAGGTGTTGCACACTATATCTAAATTCTCCACCTTCGTCATTGCGAGGAGTAGCGACGAAGCAATCCAGACTTCTTTTGCGACTCTGGATTGCTTCGCTTCGCTCGCAATGACGAGGAGCCCCTAGTGCGATAGAATCTTCGACAAGAACTTCTGCGCACGGTCGCTGCGCGGTTTTCCGAAGAAATCGGTCTTGAGCGCATCCTCGACAATCTCGCCCATGTCCATGAAGATGACGCGATGGGCGACCTTGCTGGCAAAGCCCATTTCGTGGGTCACCACCATCATCGTCATGCCCTCGCGGGCGAGATCGACCATGACGTCGAGCACTTCGGAGATCATTTCGGGATCGAGCGCCGAGGTCGGTTCGTCGAACAGCATCGCGATCGGGTCCATCGCGAGCGCCCGCGCAATCGCGACGCGCTGCTGCTGGCCGCCGGACAATTCCGCTGGGTATTTGCGCGCATGATCTTTCAGACCGACGCGATCGAGCAGCTTGGAAGCCTTTGCGACAGCCTCGTCATGTGACCGGCCCAGCACTTTTTCCTGCGCCAGGCAAAGATTGTCGATGATCCGCAAGTGCGGAAATAATTCAAAATGCTGGAACACCATGCCGACGCGGGCGCGCAGTTTCGGCAAATTTGTCCCGGGGGCGTTGACCTTGATACCGTCGAGGATGATCTCGCCGTTCTGAAAAGGCTCCAGCGCGTTGACGCATTTGATCAAGGTCGATTTCCCCGAGCCGGAAGGACCGCACACCACCACCACTTCGCCCTTGGCGACGCGGGTGGTGCAATCCTTCAGCGCCTGAAAGTTGCCATACCATTTATCGACGTGGTTGATCTCGATCATGAAAAAATCTCGCTAGCGCATCACCGCAATGCGCGACTGCAATTGTCGGACGCCGAACGACGCGGCGCAGGAAATGATGAAATAGACCGCGGCCGCGAACAAATACATCTCGACCAGACGGCCGTCGCGCTGCGCCACTTTACTGGCGGCGCCGAGGAAATCCGGGATCGACAGCACATAGACCAGCGACGTATCCTGGAACAGCACGATGGTCTGGGTCAGCAGCACCGGCACCATGTTCCGGAATGCCTGCGGCAGCACGACATAGCGCATGGTCTGGCTATAGGTCAGGCCGAGCGCCTGGGCTGCGGCGGGTTGCCCCTTCGAGATCGACTGGATCCCGGCGCGCATGATTTCGGCGAAATACGCCGCCTCGAACAGGACGAAGGTGATGAGCGAAGAAGCGAACGCGCCGACGCGGATCGGCCGCGACGAACCGGTCAGCCACTGCCCGATATAGGGCACCAGGAAATAGAACCAGAAGATCACCAGCACCAGCGGCAGCGAGCGCATCAGGTCGACATAGAGGGCAGCGATGCGGCCGAGCAGCGGGAGGCCGGACAACCGCATCAACGCAATCATCGTGCCAAAGATCAGGCCTCCCGATGCGGCGAGCCCCGTCAGCGTCAGCGTGAACGTCATGCCGTCGACGAACAGGTAGGCGAGCGAACGGCGGATGACGTCGAAGTCGAAATTGGCGAACATCGGCCGGCTCACTTGCCCGTTATGTAGCCAGGGATCGCGATCGCGCGCTCGAAGAAACGCATGGCGGTGACGACGACGATATTGACCAGGAGGTACAGCACTGTCGCGCCGGTAAAGGCCTCGAATACCTGAAAGGAGAACTCCTGCATCGCCCGCGCTTCACCGGTCAACTCGATCAGGCCGATAGTGATGGCGACCGACGTATTCTTGATGGTCGAGAGAAATTCCGACGTCAGCGGCGGCATGATGATGCGAAACGCCATCGGCAGCAGCACGTAAGCGTAGACCTGCGCGGTCGTCAGTCCGAGCGCGGTCGCGGCCAATCTCTGTCCACGCGGCAGCGAGTTGATGCCGGCACGGGTCTGCTCGGCGACGCGCGCTGACATGAACAACCCGATCCCGATCGCCGCGGTGTAGAACGGAGCGTGGGGCATCTGCTTCAGCCACAGCCCCCACGGCCGCGGCACGAGTTCCGGCAGCACGAAGAACCAGATGAAAAGCTGCACCAACAGCGGCATGTTGCGGAAGAATTCGACATAGGCGAAGCCGATCCAGGACGCCGTCTTCGAGGGCAGCGTGCGCAGCACGCCGATGACCGATCCGAACACCAGCGCAATGATCCAGGCGCAAAGCGCGGTTTCGATGGTCAGGACTAGCCCTGCCAGCAGCATGTCGAGATAGGTGCCGATCCCGTTCGGGGCCGGCTCAAAGAAGATGCGCCAGTTCCAGTGATAGTTCACGACGGCCCCCGCGACCGCGCCAATACTGGCGGGGTCTGCGCCACCGATATCAGATCAGGCAGTGACCGGGCCAATACAAAGTTCACATCGCCTTGTAGGAATCCGGGTCGGGGGAATCGGAAGGCACGGCGAATTCGCGCTTCAGCTCCGGGCTGATCGGCGCGTTGAGGTTCAACGCCTTCGGCGGGATTTTCTGCATGAACCATTTGTCATAGAGCCTCAAGCTCTCGCCGCTCGTATAGAGCGCGGCGGTGGCGGCATCTGCCACCTTCTTGAAGGCCGGATCGTCCTTGCGCAGCATGATCCCATAAGGTTCAGGCTTGGAGAACGCATCCTTGGAGATGACGTAGGCGTCCGGGTCCTTGGATCCGGCGACGAAGCTCGCAAGCAGAATATCGTCCAGCACGGCTGCGACCGCACGGTCGGTTTCGACCATCAGGAACGATTCGGCATGTTCCTTGGCCGGGATGATGTTGATATCGAGGTTGCGGGCGGCATTGGCTTCGGTGAGCTGCTTGATGTTGGTGGTGCCTGATGTCGACACCACCGGTTTGCCCTTCAGCTCATCGATCGAGTTGAGGTTGCTGGATTTCTTCGAGACGAAACGGGTCGCGGTCAGGAAATGCGTGTTGGTGAAAGCAACCTGCTTCAGGCGGTCGGCATTGTTGGTGGTCGAGCCGCATTCGAGGTCGATCGTGCCGTTGGCCAATAGCGGAATCCGGGTCGACGACGTCACCGGATTGAATTCGATCGTGAGCTTGTCGAGCTTAAGCTCGCCCTTCACGGCGTCGACGATTCTGTAACAGATGTCGATCGCAAACCCGATCGGCTTCTGGTTGTCGTCGAGATAGGAGAACGGAATCGACGAGTCACGGTAGCCGATGGTGATGGTGCCGGTTTCCTTGATTTTCTTGAGTGTCCCGGTGAGTTCCTCGGCGTTGGCCAGCCCGGCCGCGAGGCCGGCTGAGAGCACAAGGCCAATCATACGCAGGCATTTCATTCGTGCGCTCCTGGCTGGGATGACTTGCAATGGATACGGACGTCCAGGCTCATGCAATGACCGGGCCATCGCATGAGCCGGGAATTTCTCAAAATCGCGTTGTCACATCGCCTTATTATATGAATCCGGATCCGGTGAGTCCGACGGCTTGGCGAACTCGGCCTTCAGCTCGGCCGAGATCGGCGCGTTGAGGTTCAATCCCTTGGGCGGGATTTTTTGCATGAACCACTTGTCGTAAAGCTTCTGGCCCTCGCCACTCGTATAGAGCGCGGCGGTCGCGCTATCTGCCACCTTCTTGAACGCCGGATCGTCCTTGCGCAGCATGATCCCGTAAGGTTCGGGCTTCGAAAACGCATCGGTGGAGATAACATAAGCGGACGGCTCCTTCGAGCCTGCGACCAGGCTCGCCAGCAAGATGTCGTCCATCACAAAGGCCGCGGCCCGATCGGTCTCGACCATCAGGAAGGCCTCGGCATGATCCTTCGCCGGGATGATGTTGACGTTCAAATTGCGGGCGGCATTGGCTTCGTTGAGCTGCTTGATGTTGGTGGTGCCGGCGGTGGAAACCACCGACTTGCCCTTGAGATCGTCGATCGAGTTGATCTTGCTGGCCTTCTTCGAGACGAAACGGCTCGCGGTCAGAAAATGCGTGTTGGTGAAGGAGATCTGCTTCTGGCGCTCGGCGTTATTGGTGGTCGAGCCGCATTCGAGGTCGACGGTGCCGTTGGCAAGCAGGGGAATGCGGGTCGACGACGTCACCGGATTGAGCTTGACCTCGAGCTTGTCGAGCTTCAGCTCCTTTTTTACGGCATCGACTATTCGGTAGCAGATGTCCATCGCGAAGCCGATCGGCTTCTGGTTGTCGTCGAGATAAGAGAACGGAATGGACGAATCGCGGTAGCCGAGCGTGATCGTCCCGGTTTCCTTGATGTTCTTCAATGTCCCGGTCAGCTCCTCGGCCTTGGCCTGGCAGACGCAAAATGCAGCCGCAATCACAAGACCAGATAGACGCAAATGCTTCATTCGTGCTCTCCCGCTTTGGATGATTTCCGGAATGCTTGTACAGACCGGTTCGAATAGAAATGTGACCATTGGCGGTCATACGACCCCCAAACAGGGTCCATGACAAGACAAACGAGCATCGTCCCGGACAATTGCGACAAAATGGATGCCACATGCGCTCTAAAGCCGCCCCCGCCATCGCTCACGCCGCATAAGAGTTCGCCGACGTTGCTCTGATCGTGATCAGCGCCGAGAGGCTCAGGAGGCAAACCACCGTCAAATAATATCCCGGCGCGAGATCGCCGAGCCATGCAAAGCCGCCGAGCCAGGTCATGATCGCCGGCCCCATGCCGCCAAACACGGCGACGCCGATGTTGTAACTTAACCCCAGGCCGGTGGCGCGTGTCGCCGGCGGGAATAATTCCGACATCAGCGCCGCGAGCGGCCCAAAGTAGATTGCCTTCAGGACGGCGAGGTAAAGCACTGATAACACGATCACCGCCGGCACCGGGATCCGGGTCAACAACAGGAAGGCCGGAAAGACCGAGAACAGTATGAGCAAGCCGGCCGCAATCATGTGCGTGGTGCGTCCGATGCGGTCCGAGACCGTGCCGGCAATCGGCGTCAGGATCGTGACCGCGACGGCTGCGGCGAGCGTCGCCGTAAACCCGACGGCCGGCGGCAAATTGAGCGTTTTGACCGCATAGGTCGGCATGTAAATGATGAGATAGTTGACCGCGGTCGATACCGCGAGCGCACCGATGGCGAGCACGACGCGAAGCTTTTGTTCCGCGAAGACCTTGCCTACCACTGAATCGTGCTTGGCAGCCGGTGGCGCGGTGGCGTCCTCGAGATGGTTGCGAATGTAGATGCCGACCGGTCCGACCAGGATGCCGAACAGGAATGGAATGCGCCAGCCCCACGCGTCCATTTCTTGAGCCGTCATCCACGATGTGAGCCCGACGCCGAACGCGGACGACAACACCTGCCCCAGGCCCTGGCTCGCAAATTGCCAGCTTGCGATGAATCCGCGGCGGCCGGGCATGTGCTCCACCAGAAACGCCGTTGAACTGCCGAATTCGCCGCCGGCCGAAAATCCCTGTATCAGGCGGGCGGCCAGAACAGCAATCGGCGCCAGGATGCCGATGGTCTCAAAGGTCGGCATGATGGCGATCAAGAGCGTACCGATGGTCATCAGGACGATCGAGATCATCAGCGAGGCCTTGCGGCCATGGCGGTCGGCATAGGCGCCAAGCACGACGCCGCCGATGGGGCGAATGAGGAACGCCAGTCCGAACGTACCGAAGGTCAAGAGCAGCGAAATTGCTTGATCGCTGTTCGGAAAAAATGCCCTGGAAACATAGACGGCGAAATAGCCATACGAGGAGATGTCATACCATTCCAGGGCGTTTCCGATCGATACCGCAACAACGAGCCTGGTAAAGCTTTTTTGCTCCGAGGTTTCGGGGAACATCACTGAGGCCGATAGTGCCATTTCAAATCCCTTCCCGAATCCCTTTTCAAATCCCCTTTTCAGATCCCCCGGCATCGAGCGCGGATGCTCTGCCGGCTACAGCGGGCGCGGCATTTCGCCGAGATCCCAGAACAAACCCGCCATGATGCCGAGCGCATCCTCGGTAAGGTCAAGCAGGATGTGCTCGTCGGGCGCATGCTGCGAGCAGCCGGGATAGGAGTGTGGGATCCAGATCGTCGGCAGACCAAGCGTGTCGGAGAACACCTCATTGGGCAGCGAGCCGCCGAAATTCGGCAGCACCGCCGGCAGCATGCCGGTGGTCTGCCGGATCGATTCCGCCGTCCATTTGATCCAGGGGCTGTCGAAATCGGTGCGTGATGCGGCGAAGCTTTGCGTCGCCCGCACTTCAACCATCGCAAAGCCACTGGCGTCCAGATGCGCGCGGATCACATCGACCGCCTTGTCGACTCTGGTGCCGACGACAAAGCGCAATTGCAGCACGGCATGCGCTTGCCCGGGAATGGCGTTGGCGGGCTTTGCGATATTGCCTGACGACATCGCCAGCACCTCGAGCGTGTTCCAGGCGTAAAGCCGCTCGGCGGCCGAGAAACCCTCCTCGCCCCAATTGTCGGAGAGTTGCGGCTCGTCGGCTGATGGCTCGACCTTGACGTCGGCAAGGATGCTGCGGATCTGGTTGGAAAGCCGCGGCGGTTTCAATTGATCGAGCAACAGCCGCCCCTTTCCGTCGACCAATGTGGTGATCGCGTTCGCCAGGATGGTCGCGGGATTGGCGAGAACACCACCCCAATTGCCGGAGTGGTGCCCGCCTTCGCGCAAATTGACGTCGAGATGGACACGAATTCCTCCGCGGCATCCGAGGAAGATCGTGGGACGGTCGGCGGCCAGCCGCGGACCGTCGGAGCCGACGAACAGATCGGCCGTGAGTTCGTCGCGTAGCGCCTCGCAGACCTGACGCAAGTCCGGCGACCCGATCTCCTCGCCGGTCTCAATGATGAACTTGGCGTTGAAGCCGAGCTTTCCGCCGCGCGCCTCGCGAACCGCGTGGAGCGCCGCCATGTTGATGCTGTGTTGCCCCTTATTGTCGGCGGTGCCGCGGCCGTAGACGCGATTGCCTGATATCGTCGCCCTCCATGGATCGAGGTTGTCGCGCCATTTGCCGATCATGCCATCGACGACATCGCCGTGCCCGTACATCAAGACGGTCGACGCGGTGGCGCTCTCGCGATATTCGGCGAGCAGATACGGATTTCTGCCGGTCGGGGATTCGATCAGCCGCGTCGAGAAATCGAGCCGCGAAAATGCCGGCGTGAGTTCTTCTTCGAGATAGGCTCGCAACGTATCGCCCCGCTCGGGATTCTGGCTTTCGGTGGAATAGGCCACCCTGCGATCGAGTTCCGCCAAAAACGTTCCGGAATGAAGTTGTTGGCGGGCGCGGGTGATCGCGTCGGATCGAGACATGTTTTCCTTAACTCGCAAGACCCTTCGAACGCAGCCTAGCGAGATATTGCAGCCACCGGAAGTGGCCACTGGTCTCGCCAATTGGTCCTGCTAAAGTCGTGCCGGGCTCGGCGCTTCAAGACCGGGCTGACATCGGGGCGGACTCTTGAGGCGCGCTCAAGGTTTTCACGCATGAAGAAACAAATCCGGCTCAACGCCTTCGTCATGAACTGCGTGGCGCATCAATCGCCGGGGCTGTGGACGCATCCGCGCGACCGCACCAGCGAATATAACCGGCTACCGTACTGGATCGACCTTGCTAAGGCGCTCGAGCGCGGCCGCTTCGATGGCCTGTTCCTGGCCGACGTGCTCGGGGTCTATGACGTGTTCGGTGGTAGCCCCGACGCGGCGCTGCGCAACGCCACGCAGACGCCGGCCAATGAACCGCTGCTTCTGATCTCGGCGATGGCGGCGGTGACGAAGAATCTCGGCTTCGGCGTCACCAGCAATTTGTCGTTCGAGCCGCCCTATCCCTTTGCCAGGCGAATGTCGACGCTCGACCATCTCACCGAAGGGCGGATCGGCTGGAACGTCGTGACCGGCTATCTCGACAGCGCCGCGCGCGGCGCCGGCAAGGACAGGCAGACCGCGCATGACGATCGCTACGACATTGCGGACGAATATATGGAGGTGGTCTACAAGCTCTGGGAAGGAAGCTGGGAGGACGACGCGGCGGTGCGCGATCGCGCGCGCGGCATCTTTGCCGATCCCGCGAAGGTGCATCGCGTCGAGCACGAGGGCGACAACTACCGGCTCAATGCCATTCATCTGAGCGAGCCTTCGCCGCAGCGGACCCCGGTGCTCTATCAGGCGGGCACCTCGCCGCGCGGACGGCAGTTTGCCGCACAACATGCCGAATGCGTCTTCATGTCGGGCCCTTCGGCAAAAATCATCGCGCCGCGCGTCGCCGCCATTCGCGAACTCGCCGCCAAGGCCGGCCGCAACCCGGCCGAAATCCTGATGTTCAGCATGTTCACCATCATCCTGGGAGAGACCGAGGCCGAGGCCAAGGCCAAACACGAAGACTATCGCCGCCACATCAGCCCGGAGGGCGCACTCACCTTGATGTCGGGCTGGACCGGCGTCGATTTCTCGACCTATGCGCTCGACCAAGAGGTCCGCCATGTCCAGAACGATGCCGGCCGCACCGCGATGGACAACATCACCCGCGCCGATCCGGACCGGGTGTGGACCGTGCGCGAGGTCGCCGAACATGTCGGCATCGGCGGCATAGGACCTGTGATCGTGGGCACACCGGAAAAAGTCGCCGACGAGATCGAGGCCTGGCTCGAAGAGACCGATGTCGACGGCCTGAACGTGCCGTTTGCGGTCTCGCCGGGCGATTTCCAGGATATTTCCGACATGCTGGTGCCGGAACTGACCCGGCGCGGGCGCTACAAGAACGCCTACCGGCCCGGCACGTTGCGCGAGAAATTATTCGGCGCCGGCCGCGCGCGGCTCACCGCGCCGCATCCGGCCGCGCGGTATCGGCCACCTATCGCGGCGAAGGCGGCGGAGTAGATCGCTTGCTCACATCCCGCTCTATCTTTTTGTTTGAGCATGATCTTTTCGAAAAACTGGTGCCACCCACCGGGTCGCTGCCTGGATCATGCTCGAGGCGTTGCTACCCTTGCGCGAAGAATCATCCTTGAGCTGTCACGTCGATCGGGTATCCTGTCGGTACTATAAAACTACAACAATCAGGGAGGACAAGAACGATGGGTCATCGACCTTATCTCGTCGGCGCGGCCATAGGCCTGTTTGCCGGTGTCGCGATCACCAGCACGTCCGCGATGGCGACGCCGTGCACCAATCTCCAATCCTTGCCACTAAAGGACACGACGATCACCTCGGCGACGGACAACACCAGCGGGGTCTTCGGCCCCCCAGGTCCTGGCCAGATCACCGGCCTTCCGAACTTCTGCCGGGTGACGGCAACCCTGACCCCCACCTCGGATTCCAGCATCAAGATCGAGATCTGGCTGCCCGAGAAGACCAAGTGGAACGGCAGGTTCCTCGGCACCGGCGGCGGCGGATTCCAGGGAATAATCTCGACCGGCGCGCTCGCCAGTGGCATCCAGGCCGGCTTTGCTGCGACCAACAGCGATCTCGGCACCGGTTCGTCCGGATGCAGCCCGCTCTATTGCGGTTCGGACGGCATCACCAATCCCCTTGCAACTGCGTTTGGCAATCCGGGGGTGCCGACGACAGGCCTGTTTGGGCATCCCGAGCGGATCAAGGATTTCGGCTTCCGAGCGATCCACCTGATGACCGTGCGCGGCAAGGAGATCGCCAAGGCGTTCTACGGAGAGCACGCGGATAAGGCCTATTTCGCCGGATGCTCCACCGGCGGCCAGAACGCCTTGATGGAGGCGCAGCGCTTCCCCGACGACTACGACGGCATCCTGGCCGGCGCGGCAGCATTCAACCGCACGCACCTGCACATGGCAGGGCTTTCGTCGTGGCAGAACACCCACGCCAGCGCCAGCCGCTTCATCCAGCCTGGCCAGATGACGCTGATCAACAAGGCCGTGCTCGCCCAGTGCGTCGGCCAGGACGGCGGCGCCAGCACCGACCAGTTCCTGACCGATCCGCGGGACTGTCATTTCGATCCCAAGGCGCTGCTGTGCACCGGCGGCAAGGTGCCCCCGGCATGCCTGACCGCCGACCAGGTCACGACCATCCAGAACTACTACGCCGGCACGATCGACCCGGTGAACGGGCAGGTCATCAATCCGGGCTCCGAACGCGGCAACGAGACCGACAACGTGGGCGCGCTCGGCCTGGCGTTCCAGGAGCAGCTTCCCGAGCCGGCGTTCGACGGCCTGTTCTACTGGGTGTTCGGCCCGGGCTTCGGCCAGCTGTCGAGTGCGGTCAATTTCGCTAACTTCGACTTCCACCACGACGTCGACACAGTCGATGACCAGCTCGCCAAGGTGCTGAACGCCAACAGCACCGACCTCGGCGAGTTCCGGGAACATGGCGGCAAGCTCCTGATGTATCACGGCTGGGCCGACCCGCTGATCCCATCGCAGAGCAGCATCAACTACTTCAACGCTCTGGTCGGAAACGACGGCCATGGGTTCTTCCAGCAGGCCAGCTTCAACTTCGGCGGCAGTCCGGGACTGCAGCGGACCCAGAGCTTCGCCCGGCTGTTCATGGTGCCGGGGATGTTCCACTGCTCTGGCGGCCCCGGCCCCAACACGTTCGATGGGCTCAGCCCGCTCGTCAATTGGGTCGAGAATGGCGTCGCGCCAGATACGATCATCGCCACCAAGTTCGTCAACGACACGCCGCCCGCGGTCCAGATGACCCGACCGCTCTGCGTCTACCCCAAGGTCGCCAAGTACAGGGGCAGCGGCAGCACCAACATCGCGGCGAATTTTGTCTGCGTCACGGACGAGCCCGACTTCAACCAGACGCCGGCCCCCAAGTTCGGGCCATAAGGAATGCGACGTCGGCGGGCCGCTTGGCTCGCCGGCGCCCCTACACCGTTCCATCCACCATCACCTCGATCAATTTTGCGCCGGGACGGCTGAAGGCAGATGTCAGCTTGGTCTTCAGCTCGCTCGGCTCGGTGATTCCGATCGCTTCCAACCCGAGCGATTTGGCGAGCCCCGCGAAATCCACCTTCGGGTCGACGAAATCCATGCCGACATAATGATCGTCGCCGTGGAAGGCGAGTAGCCGCTGCTTGATGATGCGGTAGCCGCCATTGTTCGCGATCACGACGTTCAACGGCAGCTTGTGATGCGCCGCGGTCCACAGCGCCTGGATCGAATACATCGCACTGCCGTCGCCGGAGTAGCACACCACCGGCCGCATCGGGTTGGCCATGCTGACGCCGACGGACGCCGGCAATCCCCAGCCGATGCCCCCCGAGGCGAGCGCATGATAGCCGTAGCGATCGCGATGCGGCCGTAAGCTGAGAGTCTGCCGTCCCGAGGTCAAGCCCTCGTCGACGAGGATGGCATTGTCAGGCATCGCCTCGATCATCTGCAAGGTCAGCCAGTCAGGATCGATCGGCGATTTGTCTTTGGCCTTGGCGATTTGTTCGACGACCAGCTTGCGCCTGGCGGTCCAGTTCTTCGACGCGAGCTCGGCGATGCCCTGTTTGGCACGCGCCTCCAGCGCGGCGCCGCCGGCGGCCTTCAACGCCGGGATCAGCGCGCGCAGCGTTTCCTTGACGTCGGCCTTGAGCGCGATCTCGGCGCCGTAATTTTTCGCAAGATCCCATTCGACCAGGCCGATCTGTACGATCGGCAGGCCTTCCGGCAATGGCTCGACCTCGCTGTGCACCGACATGCGCAAGGGATCGGCGCCGAGCACGATCATGAGATCGTACGGCGACAGCACGTCGCGCACCTGCTTCTGCTGGCGCGAGAGCGCGCCCATAAAACTCGGACTTTCCGAGAGGAAATGCGCGCCATAGGGCGCCGATTGCTGATAGGCGGCGCAGCCGAGCGCTGCGGCCAGCGAGGCCGCCTCCGATAGCGCGTCGCTCTTGACGATCTCGTCGCCGGCGATGATGACCGGACGCTGCGCTTTGAGGATGCGCTGCGTCAGCGCCTGCAACGCCTCGTCGGAAGGTTTCACGCGGGTATCGACGCGGGTCGAACGTCCCAGTTCGATGCCGGCCTCGGAATTGAGGATGTCGCCGGGCAGCGAGATGAAGACCGGCCCGGTCGGCGGCGTGGTCGCGATTTTGGCGGCACGGCGCACGATCCGCGGCAAGTCTTCCAGACGCGTCACCTCGACCGCCCACTTCACCAGCGGCTCGGCCATCCGCACCAGCGGGCCATACAGCAGCGGCTCCATCAGGCCATGGCCCTGCTCCTGCTGGCCGGCGGTCAGGATCATCGGCGTGCCCGTGAATTGCGCGTTGTAGAGCGAGCCCATCGCGTTCCCAAGGCCCGGCGCGACATGGACGTTGCAGGCGACGAGCCGGCCGGAGGCGCGGCTAAAACCGTCGGCGATGGCGACCACCAGGCTCTCCTGCATCGCCATCACATAAGTGAGATCGGGATGATCCTTAAGCGCATGCATGATCGGCAGTTCGGTGGTGCCGGGATTGCCGAACAGATGGGTGATGCCCTCGTCCTTGAGAAGCGCAAGGAATGCCGAGCGCCCGGTGATGCGATTTTTCATGTCTCCTCCTGCCCGCGGCTGTTACCGTCGGCACCGTCGCACCAGAGCAAAGTTGAAAGCTTCAGGCAATGGACCGCCCTCATGGCTGCCCTGCACGCGCGGGTTCGACCATGCGTTCAAACCTCTTGGCTGAGCTCGAACGGATCGTCGCCTGCGACGCGCCGCTTCTTCTTCGAGCGCTGCCAGACCACCCCGGGAAAACCTTTCAGCGGCACCAGCGGCTCGCCGGTATAGGCCCACTCCTGCAATTCCTCGATCGCGATGTGATAGAGCGGCTGCCGTCCGGTGCGCCCCGAAAACAGCGCGCGCGGGATGTTGACCATGTGCGGCGAGCGTGCGCGCTCGTAGGTGAGCGGCGTGCCGCAATGCTTGCAGAAGCTGCGCGCGGTCTTGGTCGCCTCGTCCTCGTAGCGGGTCATGGCGGCCTTGCCGCTTACAATACGAAAGCGCTTGCGCCAGCTTCCGACATAGGTGGCGTACGCCGCGCCATGGGCGCGGCGGCTCGCGGCAGAATGATCGTGCCAGGCCCAGCGCGCCGGCACGTCGATCTCGAAGCGGACTTTTCCGCACAGGCATTGGCCGGAAGCTATCCCGGCTGCTGTCGCTGCTTTAGCCATTGGCGCCTTCTATCTCCGTCGTCATTGCGAGGAGCGAAAGCGACGAAGCAATCCAGTCTTTTTATGGCGCTGTGGATTGCTTCGCTGCGCTCGCAATGACGGATGGGCCATTACGCCGGCGCCAGCTCATCGTGAACGGGATAATCGCTATAGCCCGCTTCCTCGCCGCCATAGAAAGTCTTGCGGTTATAGGGCGTGACCGGGAATCCTTCCCGCAACCGCCGCGGCAGGTCGGGGTTCGAGATGAAGATGCGCCCGAACGCGACCGCGTCGGCATGTCCGGCGGCGATCGCGGCTTCCGCGCTCGCTCCCGTGAACCCGCCGGCTGAAATCAGGATGCCCTTCCAGATCGGGCGGAACAGCACCATCACCGCCGGCACGTTTTGGTGATCGACCTCAGCACGGCCAGCGCCGCTCGATCGCGGTTCGATGAAATGCAAGTAGGCGAGGCTCAGCGGATTGAGCGCCTCGACGACATGGCTATAGAGCGGCATCGGGTCCGCCTCGCCGGAGTCAGAGGCGATGCCGTAAGGCGACAACCGCACGCCGACGCGGTCGGCGCCCCACACCTCGATCGCCGCTTGCGTGACCTCCAATAACAGCCGGGCGCGGTTCTCGATCGATCCGCCATAGCGGTCGGTGCGCAGATTGGTGCGCGATTGCAAAAACTGCTCGAGCAGATAGCCGTTGGCGCCATGGATCTCGACGCCGTCGAAGCCGGCGGCGAACGCGTTCTTCGCCGCCTGCCGAAAACTATCGACGACGCCTGCGACTTCGTTCGTCTCGAGTGCGCGCGGCGTCTCGTAGGTCGAGACCTTCCAGTCCGCCGTCAGCGTCTTGTATTCGGCCGAGATCGGCACCGCCGACGGCGCGACCGGCAGCGCGCCGCCGGGCTGGAACGAGGAATGCAAGACCCGCTCGACATGCCAGAGCTGGAGAAAGATCACGCCGCCCTTGGCATGGACGGCATCGACGACCTCACGCCAGCCTTCGACCTGCTTGGCCGACCAGACGCCGGGCACGTCGGGATTGCCGACCCCGCTCGCCACCACGGGCGACGCCTCGGCGATGATCAATCCGCCCGCTGTCGCGCGCTGGGCGTAATATTCCGCGTTCAGCGGCCGCGGCGCGTGGCTCGGCCTCGCAGCGCGCATTCGCGTCAACGGCGCCATCACGACGCGATGCTTGAGATGATACGGACCGATCGTGAGCGGTGAAAATAACGACGGAAAATTCATGCCTGCGCGTGCCCCGAAAATGATCTGTGGTTGCGGATGTCTAACCGGCTGATCTTGTTCGTAACCGGCTTCGCTGGCAATGGGACGTGCCGGAGCGAGAAGGCAGGTTCGCCATGCAAAAAATCCGGCACCGCTTGTCCGGGACGACGTGGATGCAATTGTGCGCGCTCCATTTCACGATTCAATTATCGAACAGCCAAACCGTCATTGCGAGCCAACGGTCGCGCGAATGCGCGCCCCCGACGAGCGCAATAGCGCTCGCGCAGAGATGACAGGCCATCTCACCGCGCAAAGAAAGAATGGATTGCTTCCGCCTACGCGCTAGGGCGCTTCGGCGGACTCCAAGCCCGCCATAGCTCGCATAGCGCGCGGCGGCGGGTCGTCGCTTCGCTCCTCACAATGACGTCACTCATTTGAGACACGGCTCCGTATTCTCGCGACGCCGATAGCGCCCGAGGTTTGCCAAACGACGTCCCTCAATAAACAGAGGGCGCAGGGAAAGCCGGGTGCCCAATGCACCCGCGGCCTCGCGTGCGAAATAAAAAAGCACACGAGCATAATCACCACAGGTTCACCGAACTGGTCCGGCCTTCCCTGCGCAATGGTTTACGGCTTATAACACGCTCTCCCGGTGTCCGGCTTGTTAACCACCGTCGCTGGCGGATCGACCCGCCAATTTGATCCCCGCATTCCGGGATCAGGACCACGCGGCTTTGCCGTCCGCATGTCGGCGCCTTCGTCTTTGGCGCCGCCTTGCGTCCACCGCATCCCGCCCCACGTCCGTGACGATCGCGAGCCCCCCTCTGAGGGACGGGACCTAATCGCTATAATGCAGATTTGGCTGCGCCGTCAAGCAAAATTCCGAAATTCGGAAATGATTGGGAGCGGGAATGGCGTCCAGGGTCCGCTGCGTCAAAGATTATTTTCCCCGATTGTCGCGAATTGATACAGAGAGCCGGTGCAGGATCTTTTGCAAGCAGCTCGTTCGGCGCTCGCCCTCGTCGCCAGCCTCGACCCCGAATTCATCGGCATCGTCGGGCTTTCGCTCGGCGTCAGCCTGTCGGCCAGCGTGATCGCGATGCTGATCGGCGCACCCTTCGGCGGCGTGCTTGCCGTCGCCCGGTTTCCCGGCCGGCAAGCCATCATCGTGCTCGCCAATGCGCTGCTTGGGCTGCCGCCGGTCGTGGTCGGGCTCGCGATCTATCTGTTGCTGTCGCGCTCTGGCCCGCTCGGTTTTGCCGGACTGCTGTTCACGCCGGCTGCGATGATCGTCGCGCAGGTTGTCCTGACGACGCCGATCGTGACCGCTTTGGTGCATCGCCTCGCCGCCGTGCTGTGGTCGGAATACGCCGACCTGATGCGCATCGACGGCCTGTCGAAAGCGCACAGCATCGGGCAGCTGTTCGTGATCGGCCGGAGTTTTTTGTTGACGGCGTTTCTTGCCGCGTTCGGCCGCGCCATCGCCGAGGTCGGCGCGATCCTCATGGTCGGCGGCAACATCAGGGGATTTACCCGCACCATGACGACCGCGATTGCGCTCGAGACCGGCAAGGGCGAGCTTCCCCTGGCGCTCGGTCTCGGCCTCGTGCTGATCGTGATCAGCGTGTTCGTCAGCGCCGCGGCCTTCCTGCTCACCGCCTGGGCGGACAGCCGATGATCGCAGATCATGATCCCTAGGTGGTGTGGACTCTGGGGATTCCCTTTTAGGAGCAAATCAGATTCAAGGCTGCTTTTGGGGAGGCAGTCTTGGTGTGATGGAGCGGTTGGTTTTGAGCGACGCGGCGTGGGAGCGGATGGCGCCGCTGATCATAGGCCGGCCTGACCAGAAGGGCTCGACCGGGCGCGACAACCGGATGTTCGTGGAAGGCGTGCTTTGGATCGTGCGTACGGGCTCTCCTGGCGCGATCTGCCGGAAGCATTCGGGGACTGG
>Ga0210401_10000880_pt1 | contig 36229 bp, 37 predicted proteins | sample IncBWH32MmetaG_FD_150866 | JGI IMG/M metagenome (GOLD analysis project Ga0210401, IMG submission 150866) | Forest soil microbial communities from Barre Woods Harvard Forest LTER site, Petersham, Massachusetts, United States - Inc-BW-H-32-M | ecosystem: Environmental > Terrestrial > Soil >... | reverse complement strand
TAAGAACGGCGAGTTGCTGGCGAAGAGCAGCGGCTTCTAACGCGAGCTGGTGACGCGGACCGAAGAAGGCGCGAATGTAGGCGACCATAGAGAAGGCAAGCGTGAGCATCGCTTGATCTTACTTGAGACGCATCGCTTTGCCAGAATGAACGAATGAGCCCAACTAAACCCGTTGATTCTTATCGCGAATGGCATTTTGATGACCTACAGCCGTGTCGCGCAAGCGAGATTTCGCCAAAACCCTCGGCGGAGGGCAAGGCCCGCCGGTTTCGACCAAACTCAATCTACTTGAGGGTTTTTATGTAGTCCGCAATCGCCTTAGCTTGATCGTCAGTCAGCCCAGCGATACCCTTGTTGTGAGGCGCCTTGCTGGTCGACTCACCTTTAGTTATGTGCGCCACCAGCGCGTCCACGTCCAGAGTGGTTCCTTTAACAGCCGGAGCTTTTATCGCAGGTTTGCCTTCTCCACTGGCCCCGTGGCAACCGCCACATTTGGACTTGTAGAGGGCTGCCCCATCCGCAGCCCACAAAGCCGTTGAGCCTATCATCAATACAGCGGCTAATTTAACTATCAGCTTGCAATTCATAGGTACTCTCCTTCTGTCCGTCAGACGGTATCGTGACTCGTTTTGTCGTCCGTAGATCCCGAGAGTCACTGTTTCTGCACTTTCGAGATTTGCTCCGCTATGCCGAGGGTCTTCAAGATTTCCGGGGACGCCTCGTCCATTGCCAATGGCTCGTGGCAAGTGTTGCAGTCTTGAGCGATGGCGCTGCCATCCGCAGTGGCGTGTGAACCGTCATGACAGCGAAAGCAACCGGGAAAATCCATGTGACCGAGGTTGTTCGGATATGTGCCCCAGGTGACCTTCAAATCCGGAAAGATATTGCGATCGTAGATTGCAAGAATCGCTTGACTGGCCTCGCTAATATCTTGAGAACGTGCGGCGTAGAGGTCGGCGTAGTTTTGTTGATAAAAACCGACAACAGCGGCCGGCAATTTGACGGCGGCTTCCTCACGTGTTTGGTAAGCCGCCTTCAGCACTTCCATGCCTCTCTTCTTGATGTAAGGCAAAGTGACAGCAATGTCGCCACGGGCAAGTGCTTTGTCCAGAGCGCGATCCGGCAAGTCGAAAGAGTGTGTCGGGCGATTGTGACAGTCAACGCATTGCATGTCGTATTTCGGCAATGCTTGGGCGGAGTCAGGCGGAGAATCGGAACTGGCGAAAATCGTGATTTTCCCGGTTTCCGTGTTTCTGTATTCGATCCAAGGGATCGTCTGCCGCGCCGGGTCGGACGCTGCGAAACGGATGTGAACGCCAGGGCCAAAGTGAGCTCCGTGAATGCCCGCCAGTTTGCTCCCTCCCACCCTCATCATCAGGACGGTTTGTGTACGGGTGTTTGTTTCATCCTCGGCGTACTTGTTAATCACGCGCAGAGCCACGCCGGCAGCCTTTTGCGGCCAATGGCAGCTCTCGCATGTCTCGCTCGCGGGCACCAGACGATTACTCTCGAGAGCCGAAGGAATCGGCCTCGGGTAACTATTCATGACAGTCTCAACCAATTGGCGAATTCCGCTCGTCTTGCTGGCGATCCAACCGGCTGCGCCGGGAGCTACGTGGCACTCAACACACTCCAGTCGTGAATGCGGTGAATTCCGGAAGGCGGCGAATTCAGGGCTCATGGCGTGGCAACTTCCCCCACAGAATTGGGGTGTCTCCATGTGCTCAACGGCCCGATACGTAACCTGGGTCCCGATCAAGACGTTGGCGAGCGTGGTCAAGGCAAGAAACCAGGCCACTCGGTGCAGAGCAGCCTTGCGATCGAAGGCGACTTCACCCAAGCCCTTTTGAATACGACGTCTACTCAGATACAAACCCAGCGGAATCAGAGCTAAACCGGCAAAGAAGATTATCGGCAGAACCAGAAAAATCACGATTCCTAAATAAGGATTGTCTACATGACCGCGAATCTGCAGCGGGAGCACAAAGAGCCAGGAAATCACCGCCGTTGTGACAAACGCTCCGCCCACGAGACTCAGCCAGTGCCGAGTTAGTAGGAACCAAGCCGGTCTATCACTGGCCGTATTCATAGAAGCGAGAAGACTTTGAACCAGAGGAGTGTATCGAGCTGGCATAGAACGCTACAACTGTAAAAATTAACAGGCGCAGGCTGCAGGTAGGAGATCCGTATTCTAGTCCGACCGCTGTGATCGCTTCTAAAGTCCCGAGAAGTCCCGAGTTAGGTGAACTGTACAGATTTGCAACAGGCCCGGGACAAAACCTGCGCGGCACCTATCATTTCTTATAGTTGTCGAACCTCCGACTTTGAACTATAAAACAGGTTGTTCTTTCATCCGGATGACCAATTAAAAGGAAACGAGTGGCAGCGTTGAGCTAATTGTTGTTCTCCCTGCTCAGGATGTCGGGGACCAACACAACACCTCATTCTGTGGCCAGCAAGCACTCAAGCTCTCCGATCAAGAGCTTGAACTGTTGAAACCGAATCTGAGGGCTGAGATGAAGCGAGAGACTTCACGCTCTGACGTCGCAAGGCCCACTTGGTTCCGCAGCCATAAGAACGCACGGCTTCGCCATGGAGCAACGACGCCAGCGAGTTCACCGGCCTCCCGGGTTTGTCTGTTCGCGGTCGTTTTTCTTTTCCTCGTCGTTCTCGCGACCGGCCAGAGCAATACTCAAGGAGGTAAGAGCGCTCAGTCAGCCACCGCAGCCGCCTCTGGACCTTCTCCGGACACATCCAAGTTCGTAGGCTCCGACACCTGCAAGACGTGCCACGAAGAGATTTACAACGCCTGGGAGAAATCGCCCCACTGGAAGACCACCCTGAATAAGGAAGCCAGCCCCTCGAAGCAGGGCTGCGAAGCCTGTCATGGTCCCGGAGCGGAGCACGTGGAGGGTGGCGGCGACAAAACCAAGATATTCGTCTTTGGAGATCACTCTCGGCAAGAGACCAGCGCCCGCTGCCTCGCCTGCCACGGCGAAGGACATGAGCAGGCCCATTTTTCTGAATCAGCCCACTCCAGCAGCAACGTTGGCTGCATCGACTGCCACTCGCCGCATCACGCAAAAGAAAAACCCTACCTGCTAATCCAGAGCACGCCACAGTTATGCTACGGCTGCCATACCTCGGCCAAAGCCGACTTCGCCAAACCCTATCACCACCGCGTGAACGAGGGTCTGTTGCAATGCAACGACTGCCATAACCCGCATGGCACGGCGATCGCCGGCCAACTCAGGACTATGCCCAACGGCGACGCCATCTGTTACAAGTGCCACGTCGACAAGCAAGGGCCGTTCGTCTACGAGCACGTGCCGGTCAAGACCGAGGGCTGCGTCAGTTGCCACACGCCGCACGGTTCAACCAATCCCCGATTCCTCAGGGTGAGCCTGGTGAATATGCTTTGCCTGCAGTGCCATAGTTTCCCGGCTCAGGGGCCGGCGGGACCAGCGCATAATCAATCCGCGAAGTATCAGGCCTGCACTATGTGTCATGTCGCAATTCATGGGTCCAACTTCAGCAATGTCTTTTTCAAGTGAGGGAGACTCATGACCTCGCCAAGAAAACTCGGCCCGCCGACCCTCATTAACATCAACTCTTCTGCGCGTGATTGCACTCTGAACCGAAGAAAGAACACGCGCCTCGCTTTTGCCTTATTCGCGGCGTTGATCGCGTGCCCGCCGCGATCTCTGTTTGCGCAATCATCGAGCACCAGCCAGAACCCGCCAGCGCAGCAAGAAGGTGTCACCGTTGGAGATTACGTGGTCCATACGTCTGCCGAAATCGGCTACCGCTATACCAACGTGACCGGCAGCGACGATATGTACGACACCCTGGTTAATCTCCAGACTGGCCCGCGATTTATTGACGAGACTTTTTCCATGCAATCGCAGGATCATCAGGGCCTGCTCTTCGACAATCTTTCGGTCAACAGCTTCGGATGGGGCGGCGATCCCAACAACGTCTTGCGAGCCCGGGTGGAGAAAAACAAGTGGTACAACTTTCTGGCTAGTTTCCGTCGTGACCAGAATTTCTTTGACTACGATCTGCTGGTCAATCCGCTGAACCCTCCGACATCGAGTCCCTCGATTCCCGTGCTTAATTCCGCGCACGCCTTCGATACTACGCGCCGCATGACGGACATCGATCTCACCCTGCTGCCGGAATCTGTGGTGAGCTTCCGCTTCGGCTATTCGCACAACAACATGACCGGACCTTCCTACACCAGCATCCACACTGGAACGGACGCACTGCTCCTCCAGCCCTGGAACACCACCATGAACGCCTACCGGTTTGGAGCCGACTGGAAGGTCGCGCCGCGAACCGTTCTCAGCTACGATCAATTCCTCTACTACTACAAAGGAGACACCGATCCACAGCTCTCTTCATTCGCAATGGCCTTCCTGCCAGGCGGCGGAACAGTCGAACTCGGCCTGCCCATCGACACCGCGAACAAGTCGCCCTGCGCCGTGGTGCCGCCTGCAACCAGTCTCATCAACCCGTCGGGAACGCTGACGAATCTGGACTGCAATGCTTACTTCAGCTATTTCCGTAACCAGCGTATTCGTACCTCGACCCCGATGGAGCGTCTCAGCCTGCGAAGCAACTACTTCCAGCGCGTGGAGCTGCTCGGATCGTTCACTTACAGCTCGGCCGACATGAACACGCCATTGGACGAGTCCTTCAACGGTCTGCAAACCCGTGGCGACATTCGCGCCTTCACCACAACTGGAGCCGGCAGCGCCCGCCAGATTTCCAACGTAGTCGATCTCGAAGGCACCGTTCACGTGACCAAACATATCCGCATCATCGACAAGTTTTATTATTGGGCTTTCCGTATTCCTGAGAATGGCAACTTCACCGAGATCGATAATATCTGCACCGTCACATGCAACCTGCTGACCCCGCTCAGTGCCACCGCCCCAGAGGCCACCAACACCTTGACCCAGGCCTCTTTCAATCAGACTTGGATCACCAATCAAACCCAAGTCGCATGGGATATTTCGAAAAAAGTTGGAGCCAATCTCGGCTTCCGCTACAGCGATCAGGTCTTCAAACACTTCAATGACTTCTTACCCGGAGACGAAGACTATTTCGCAATCCACGGCTACACCGAGCTTTTCGGCGTCTGGGCGCGCCCCATCCACGCTCTGCGCCTGAACTTCAATCAGGAGTACACCAGCTTCGACAACGTGATCGTCCGCATCTCGCCGCGAAAGCAATCTCAATACCGCTTTCAGGTCGGATACAACCCGCGCCCCTGGGCAGTTTTGGGCGGCTCGATCAATATTTTCCAGCAGTCGAACGGCGAATCCGCTACCAATTACCAAGGACACAACCGCAACTACGGACTCACCGCCTCGCTCGCGCCCAATGAGCGCTTCGCCCTCGATCTGGCATACAACTACAACGACGTCATGCAGAACGCCCTGATATGTTTCAACGACACGCCGCCGCCCGGCGTGAGTCTCCCCTTCGTAAACAACGCCGCGTCCTGCGCCGCCAATGATCCGTCCAATCCTCTACTGGCCAATTCTTACTACACCAACCACACCAATTTCGGGATGTTCACTGTTCGCTTCAGGCCTATCAAGCGCCTGACCCTGAACCTCGGAGGCAGCATCACCAATGTCGACGGCACGACGCCGCAGTTCAACATTCTGCAACCGCTCGGCTCTTTGCAGTATCTGTACTATCAGCCTGTGGCCAACTTCAGCGTCGATTTGACCCATGGATTAGCGTGGAACAGCGGCTGGAATTACTACCAGTACAATGAGGGTTCGTTTGTCGGGCCCACGGCGCCTCGCTATTTTCACGCAAACACGGTCACGGAATCACTGCGTTACTCCTTCTGACGCTATCGTGGTCCGAGACCGGCGGGTAGGGTCGCCCGCGCTCCGGTTCTCGGTTCTTCGATGTTGTTTGCGTAATTCAGTATTTCTCCTGCACGAACTTCCTGCTCTTGAGTGAGGCCTGGTCGTCGTAAGCGCCTTTCATCGAGCGCTTGGGCAGTTTTACTTTTTCGCGCGGCACTTTCTTGTAGGGAATCAGCTTCAGGATGTGGGCCAGGCAGTTGAGTCGGGCACGTTTCTTGTCATCCGAACGCAGGATGTTCCAAGGCGCGTGCTTGGTGTCCGTCGCTTTGAGCATGAGGTCGCGGGCGCGCGAATAATCGAACCACTTACTGCGCGACGGCAGGTCCATCGGGCTGAGCTTCCACCGGCGCAAGGGGTCATTCATGCGCGCCTCAAAGCGGCGTTTCTGCTCCTCGTCGCTGGACTCCAGCCAGATTTTGATGAGTTGGGTTCCGCCGTCCACGATGTATTTTTCCATCTCGGGGCAGAGTTCTAGAAAGCGGGAGTGTTCTTCCTTCGTGCAAAAGCCCATCACATATTCCACGCCCGCGCGGTTATACCAACTGCGGTCGAAAATCACGATCTCACCGGCCGCTGGAAAGTGTTGTATGTAACGTTGGAGGTACATCTGCGACTTCTCGCGGTCGGAGGGCGCGGGCAGTGCGATGACGCGGAACACACGGGGGCTGACACGCTCGGTCAGGGCGCGAATGGTGCCCCCCTTGCCGGCCGCGTCGCGGCCTTCGAAGACGATGATAGCGCGCAAGCCCTTGTGCTTGACCCATGCCTGGAGGTCGCATAACCGGGCTTGGAGTTTGCGCAGTTCCTTTTCGTATTTCTTGCGTGTGAGCTTCATTCCCGAGTCGGCTGACTTGTCTTGCTTCATGGAACAATCCTTCTGTAAATCGCTTTAGGTTGTGGTCTGAGGGAGGGTGATAGCCTCGCCGAGCCCGCCCATACCACCTGTGACCAGCGCGATTCTTTTTTTGGTTGCCATAGATTTTTTTCTTGTTTGGGTTGGTGCAAGGTTAAAGAAGGGGAGTCAACGCTCGACGGCGAGTGCCGCGCCCATACCGCCCCCAATGCAAAGACTCGCGAGTCCTTTTTTCGCATCGCGCCGAATCATCTCATGCAGGAGCGTGACCAGGATCCGGCAGCCCGAGGCCCCAATCGGATGACCGATGGCAATGGCACCGCCGTTGACGTTGATCTTTGACGTGTCCCATCCCATGTGGCAGTTGACTCCGATCGCCTGGGCGGCAAAAGCCTCGTTGATCTCCATGAGGTCGAGTTCCTGATGGGTCCAGCCCGCTTTCTTGAGACACAGCTGGCTGGCCGGCACCGGACCCATACCCATGAACTTCGGATCGAGGCCCGCGGACGCATAAGCCTTGATCCGGGCCAGGGGCTTCAGGCCCAATTCACTGGCTTTCCGCGCCGACATCATCATGACCGCGGCCGCACCATCGTTAATGCCCGAGGCGTTACCGGCCGTGACTGTGCCGTCCTTGCTGAACGCTGGCTTGAGTTCACCGAGAGATTCAGCCGTGGCGCCGTAACGGATGAACTCGTCCGCATCGAAAACGGCGGTGCCCTTCCTGGAGACGATTTCAATCGGCGTAATCTCGTCCTTGAATTTGCCCGTCTTCTGCGCAGCCTCAGCCTTTTGCTGCGACGCGGCCGCGAATGTATCCTGCTCGCGACGGGAGATCTGATATTTCTTGGCGACATTCTCAGCCGTCGTACCCATGTGATAATTGTTGTACACGTCCCAGAGCCCATCGATGATCATGCTGTCAACGAGCTTGGCATCGCCCATGCGGAAGCCATCACGGGAGCCCTGAAGAATATGGGGCGCGGCGCTCATGTTTTCCTGACCTCCTGCGATGACGATGTCGGCATCGCCGCACTTGATGGCCTGCGCGGCAAGATGGGTGGCCTTCAGACCGCTGCCGCACACTTTGCCAATGGTCATCGCCGGCACCGTGTCCGGAATGCCGGAGCGAATCAGCGCCTGGCGGGCGGGATTCTGGCCGACACCGGCCGTCAGCACCTGCCCAAGGATCACTTCGGAAATCTGCTCGGGTTTGACTCCGGTGCTGGCAAGCAGCGCTTTAATGACCTGTGCACCCAGATCGGAGGCCGGAACTTTTGCAATCGAGCCGTTAAATTTGCCCACCGCGGTCCGCAGGGCAGCCGCAATGACCACATCGTCCATATAGTTCTCCTCGCTCCGGATATCTGAATGCGACCGGCAGCTGCTGCTGCGAGGTCTTATAATGGCCGAGCTAGCAGTTCCGGTATGGCCGCGACCGGCGAATCAACTAGTTTGAACATTTTTGCTTCCGGTTCGAAACCGAATGCGCACTGCCCGTGTTCATCCGGCCCGCAAAGAAGGATCGCTCTGTAACTAGACTTCCTCGCTGTCCTTCAGTTTCGCAATCACGCTGAAATCTTCCAGTGTCGTGGTATCTCCCTTAACGTCGCCGTTCGTAGCTAGTTCGCGCAGTAATCGCCGCATGATCTTCCCGCTGCGGGTTTTGGGCAACGTGTCGGTGAAGCGGATGTCATCGGGCCTTGCCAGCGCCCCGATTTCCTTCGTTACCCACTTTCTCAGCTCTTCCTTCAGTTCGTTCGACGGCTTTCTCCCCTGCTGCAGGGTCACAAACACAGAGACTGCCTGGCCCTTGATGTCGTCGGGTCGCCCGACCACCGCGGCTTCGGCCACGGCATCATGCGCGACCAGCGCTGACTCCACTTCCATCGAGCTCAGGCGGTGCCCGCTGACGTTGAGCACGTCATCCACGCGCCCCATAATCCAGAAATAGCCGTCTTTATCTTTACGCGCGCCGTCGCCAGTGAAATACATGCCAGGAATTTGCGACCAGTATTGCTGCACGTAGCGATCAGGATCACCGTAAATCGTTCGCGCCATCGCCGGCCAAGGCTGTTTGATCACCAGGAACCCGCCCGAGCCAGCAGGCACGGGTTTGCCCTCCATGTTGACGATTTCCGGCACCACTCCAGGAACCGGCCGCGTAGCCGATCCCGGCTTGGTATCAACTGCGCCCGGGACGGGGCTGATCATGATGGTGCCGGTTTCGGTCTGCCACCACGTATCCACGATGGGGCAGCGGTTGGCGCCGATGACTTCGCGATACCACATCCACGCCTCGGGATTGATCGGCTCTCCGACCGTCCCGAGCAACCGCAGACTATCGAGTTTGTGTTTCTTCGGCCACTCGTCGCCCCATTTGATGAAGGTGCGAATGGCCGTAGGCGCGGTGTAGAGCACGTTCACTTTGTGGCGGTCAATGATGCTCCAGAAGCGATCGGGCTCGGGAAAATTCGGCGCGCCTTCATACATTAGGCTGCTGCCGCCGTTCAGCAGCGGCCCATAAACGATGTAGCTGTGCCCAGTGACCCAGCCGATATCCGCCGTACACCAGTAGGTGTCTTCTTCTTTGACGTCGAAGACCCACTTCATCGTGAGGTACGTGCCGACGGAATATCCGCCGGTGGTGTGGACGACGCCCTTGGGTTTGCCAGTGGTGCCGGAGGTGTAAAGGATGTAGAGCGGATGCTCGGCGTCGAGGGGCTCGGCGGGGCAATGGTCGGAGGCCTTGGCCATCAGCTCGTGCCACCAGTGGTCGCGCCCGGGCTGCATGTTGATTGGCGTTCCGGTGCGCTTGTAGATGACCACGTGCATCACGCTCGGGCAGGACTTGAGCGCTTCTTCGACAGCCGGGAAAAGTTTGACTTCAGCGCCGCGGCGGTAAGAGCTGTCCTGCGTGACGACGACGGTGGCCTGGGAGTCGTGGATGCGGTCGATGAGGGCGTTGGAGGAGAATCCGCCGAAGACCACGTTGTGGGGCGCACCGATGCGGGCGCAGGCGAGCATGGCGATGGGCAGTTCAGGAGTCATACCCATGTAGATGGCAACGCGATCGCCTTTCTGAACGCCGAAGGACTTGAGAACGTTGGCAAATTTCTGCACTTCGCGATGAAGTTGCTGATAGGTGAACGTGCGGACTTCGCCGGGCTCGCTTTCCCAGATGATGGCGGCTTTGTTCTTGCGTCCGGTCTGCACATGGCGGTCGAGGCAGTTGTAGGAGAGGTTGATTTTTCCGCCAGCAAACCACTTGGCCCAGGGACAGTTCCACTCCAAAACTTTGTCCCACTTGTTGAACCAATGCAGCTCTTCGGCTATACGTCCCCAGAACTTCTCTGGTTGCTCGACCGACTCACGGTAGATGCGCTCGTACTCTTCGGCGCTCTTGATGTGCGCGTTCTGGCGGAAGTGTTCCGAGCAGGGGAACTTGCGCTGTTCCTGAAGAGTCGAGTCGATGTTCCTGGTTGCCGCGGAAAACGACCCCTCTGCCATATCTGATGCCTCGCGTTTAATGGGAAATCCTGCCGCTCGTCCCTGTCGCAAAAGGCGATTGCGTCGAGACGGAAACGAGCGAGGTTGCACCCATTAAAACGCCGTGTTCAACCACGAGCGGAGCCTAGCATTTGTTAGTCGCAACACCATACGGGTGGACGGTCGTCCACCCGTAACTCCGGCGTTTTCGACTCTATATTTGCACGCAGACCGCTTTGGTTTGTGAATAGAGTGCGATGGCCTCGTGACCCATTTCGCGCCCCCAACCGGACTGCTTATATCCGCCAAATGGTAGCGCCGCGTCAAAGATGTTGTAGCAGTTAATCCAAACTGTGCCCGCGTGCAACGCAGCCGCCACCCGGTGAGCTTTGCTGAGATCGCGCGTCCAAATTCCCGCAGCTAAGCCATATACCGAGTCGTTTGCCTTTGGAATCAATTCATCGACTTCTTTGAATGGCAAGGCTGTTACCACGGGGCCGAAGATCTCCTCTTGGACGACCTTCATGTCCTGCCGGGTATTCACCAGAACTGTGGGCTCGACGAAGTATCCGTTCTGTGGGAATCCGGCATCACCTGTCTTGCGTCCGCCCGTAACGGCCTTCGCTCCCTCGGCAATACCGGATTGCACGTAGCCGCACACGCGGTTGAGTTGCTCGTCGGATACGAGCGGGCCCATCTGGGTGGTTGGATCGAGCCCCGGACCCACTTTGATCTTCTTTGCCTGCTCGGCTACGCCATCGACGACCTTGTCAAAGACGCTGCTTTCCACATACAGGCGCGAGCCCGCGCAGCAACACTGGCCGTGATTGAAGAAGATTGCGCTAGCCGCACCCGCTATAGCGGTGTCGAGGTCCGAGTCCTTAAAGACCACGTTGGGAGATTTGCCGCCCAGTTCGAGGGTCACCTTCTTCATGTTCCCAGCAGCCGCTTTCACGATGAGCCTGCCAACCTCTGTGGAACCTGTGAAAGCGACTTTGTCGACGTCGGGATGAGAGGCTAGCGCCGCTCCCGCGGCCCCGAAGCCAGCCACGATATTGACAACGCCTTCTGGGAATCCCGCTTCCATAATTAACTCGCCCAACCGCAACGCCGTTAACGGCGTCTGTTCGGCCGGCTTCAGCACCACCGCGCAACCTGTCGCCAAGGCCGGGCCCAGCTTCCAGGCAGCCATAAGCAAAGGGAAGTTCCAGGGGATAATCTGGCCAACGACTCCTACAGGTTCCCGGAGCGTATAGGCGTGATATGACGCTCCCGGAGTGTATGGCACCGAAATCGGAATTGAGTTTCCTTCGATCTTCGTTGCCCACCCCGCCATGTAGCGGAACAAATCCGCTGCCAGCGGGACATCCGCGGCACGCGCCACAGAAATTGGTTTCCCGTTGTCCAGCGATTCAAGCTCGGCGAACTCTTCCAGATGCTGCTCGAGGAGATCTCCAAGCTTCCAAATAAGGCGTCCGCGCTCTGAGGGAGTCATTCTGCGCCAGGGACCACTTTCGAACGCGGTACGGGCAGCTCTCACTGCCAGCTCAATGTCCTCTCGATCCCCTTCGGCAACTCGTGCGATTTCCTGTCCGGTCGCCGGATTGTAGACCGGAAATGTCTTTCCCGACTTGGCATTTACCCACTTGCCGCCAATCAAAATCTTCTTAGTACCGGCCAAGAAGGGTGCCGCGTGCTTCAGCCGCGGAGCTTGCGAGGTCTCATTCGACGATAGAGTTGAAGTAGCCATTTGCGTCTCCTATATGAAATCTGAGCTCAGAAACTAGTTGGCGAGAAGGCGAACATCGCCGCCTTTCTGCGGCTATGTTGAGCGAGTACGTTCCTGCACCCTCGCAATTCCGCTGCTATTTGAAGCCCCGCACGCAAGCGGCCCCTCCGCGCCCCAATTGCCGCTTGGAAACTGCCACACGCAGTCACATGTGCGACTGTCACATACTGTTACATCGCTGATGACACTCAAGCTGCGCACAGGGAATGCCGAGCGACATTATACTCGCTTTGTTAGCGGATGGCTCATCGTAAGTTCCGAAGGTTTTTCGAATGGCCCGTCTCGTGCATGGGATCGCGCAGATCGCGTGGAAAAACAGCACGTCATCGTGACGCATCTTCTACCTTCCTCAAGATGAAGAGAGGAAATGCCCATGAGAAGTCACCAATCAACCGACTCAAAGTCCGGCCGAACCCTCATGGGTTCTTGTTGGGCCCTGCAAGTAGTCTCTCTCGTTTTGTGCTTCGCTGTTCTCGTACATGCGCAGACTCCCGCGCCCCGTCGATCCCGCGAAATTTGTGGCATGACGCGCGGAGGGGGCGATTGCAAAGGTCCTTCCTGAAGCCAAGTTGCCATCCGGGTTAGCGCTAAGAGACTCCAGATCAATTCCCATCCGTTTCTGCACCATGTCAATCAGGTCCCTGATTTGCGTTCCCTTCATGTCCGTAGGTTCTGGGTTGTTCATTTGGATTCCTCTAACGTGTTGTCTGGCTTGTATGGGGGACCGTGGGCCGCATAGTTCCTTCACATCTCCTGGTCAAACTACACCGGCGGCATACTCGGTGACTGCTCACAATTGCTCAGGTTTCGAAATATTCGTGTTCACACCTGTGAGGTGTTTACGCCGCTGCGGCGCGGTCCGGATCGCGAAGCAATGGCATCATGCACGGGAGAAAAGTAAAAAAAGAGGAGTGGTCACGGAGGAAGGCAATATCAACTTCGAAGGGCTGCGACGGTTCCTGTCCTGTGTACAGACCGTTCACCGCGATAAGTAAGTCAGACGCAGTTTCTCCTCAGGCTGCTGAGCCACCAAACTGAATGAGTGCCGCATTAGGCCATGGCTCGATTGCGCTGTCCGTAGGCGAGGCTTTCGTGCCTGCGGGCTTCGTACCAGAGCGCGAGCTCGACGCGATTCCAGAATCCAAGTTTGTCAAAGATCGCGCGCAGGTGGTTTTTCGCGACATACTCGGTCGTGCCGATGATCTCGGCCACCTCGCTATTTTTGAGTCCCCGGGCGACGAACTCGATGACCTGCTGCTGGCGTGGGCTGGGGACGCGTGCGGGCATGGCCGCACCCGATTTTGAGGGCTACATAGTGAACTCCTAATTCAGCGGGCTTTTCCTCCAGCATCCAGCAGACACGACGCTGAGTCATGACTGCTGTGAGGAGGAAGCGTAACCACAAAAAGCGGTGGTGAAGTCGGCGGACCTCAAGCTCGCTGCGCGGCCTGCGAAAGTAGAAGCCGGAGCAGCCGCGCTGCTCCAGCTCAGTCCTTCTGGCCTACGCTCAGGCCGTCACGGCTTCCACGAAGTGCTGGCAAACCGACGTTTCCACGTTGTAGTGCTTGAACGTGACCGGGGTGGTCAGATATGGCTTGAGAATCCCCTCCACCTTAGAATACATTTCGCGCTCATAGCGCTCTGCATCCCGCTTCTCGGCCCAGAGAGTGATGGTGATCATCTTTTCGGTCTTGGTCTCCGGGAAAAAGGGCAGGATCTCCAGAAACCCGGTTTGCTTTTTCAGGATTGGCAATACCTCGTTACGCACAACCTTCACAAACTCTTCTTTCTGTTCCAGCTTCGGAATAAATTCAACAATGCGGGCAAACATGATAGTTCTCCTTTTCTTCGTGAGAATTGGTGCGACCCGCAAGCTGACCCACCTGGGAGCGGATTACGAGTCAACATCATTAAACAATGTCAGAATAGGTGATAATGAATCAGAGTTCAGTGACTCGACGTACACCATGCTGTGATTCCAAACACACCATTCTTTTGGTTTAAATCTTGTAAAAGAGCCAGTTTCGGGCAGGAGCAGCGAGTGCGGGTATTCGAGCGCAAACTCGCTTCCGCCAAGGACTACCGCAATTCGCCCAGAATTGCCCGAGTCCGCGAGTTAATTTTGGCGGTGGTTAGGGATGCACGCATGCCTCGAGATTTTACAGCACGACCTGCATGGTTCCGTGCCGCTGTAAGTTCGTTCCTAATGTTCGTCGCACTATCGGAAAGCTCACGAGTTTCCTCGGGATTCCGGGCTTGTCCGCAACGGGTCGAATCCTCCATTTCACGAAAGTCGTTTCCTGCTGTTCGGGCGAATTTCCCCGCGCGAGGGGCTGACCCTGGCAACTTGGCATGATCTTTGGCGCGCAGATGTGTATCGCACGGGCGGAATAGTAAGTGAACAACGGCGGAAACTCTGCGGGCCCGCACCGGACACGGTGACCGTAATCACATGGAAACGCTCGCGTTACCAGTGCTCCACCCTGTGCCTGTGATCCAGGTCACAGAATCACGTGACCAGCATCATCGCAGCCCAAGCGGCGTTCTGCGAACATACCCCTTATAGCGAGAGGTGATGTATGGCACAAGATGAACATGAAATGCTGGAACTCCTCCGGTTCGAGCTGAAATTCTTGGAAGATGGAGGCTACGGGCGCTCTCCGCGCACACCTTGGCGTCCTCCGTTCATCTTCGAAGATTCACCCAGTTGTCTGAACCTAGGTGACCCCGCTCGGACGCATCCGTGCAGTGAGTGTCTTTTGATGAAGTTCGTTCCCGATGAACTACAGAAGGAGAACTCGCCCTGCCGGTTTATCCCCCTCAATGAAAACGGGGAAACCATTGATTATTTCTATCGCTGCGGCACGCAGCTGGAAACGGAAGAAGCCCTCGCGGGCTGGTTACGCAGCCGGATCACCCGGATCGAACAGCAGCTTGCGACATCGACGAGACCGTGGCTGGAGGAACGCGCCGAGTTCTCGAAGCTGGCAGAAACCTAGCGACACAGGTTACCTGTCAATTGCGCAGAGTGGCGCGCAGCAAACGATGCACTCAGGAGTTTACGATTTTCTCCAAGGCAGGTTTATTGCGAATGATCAGGGTGGAACCCTTCAATTGCACCAATTGCTTCTTCTTGAAATCAGAGAACAGGCGGCTGACCGTCTCGCGCGTAGTGCCAATCATTTCCGCGATTTCTTCATGCGTGAGCGTCAATTTCAAATTCGCAGGCTCTGTGGCTTTCCCCGCATTGGGCGACCAGGAGAGTAGCAGCTTTGCGAACTTCTCTGAAGGTGAACTCGTCAAACCTAAAGTGCGGATTTCCTCATATGCGGTGTAGTAGTTGCGGCTGAGTTGCTCTGCAACTCGCAATGCCACCTCTCCATATTCGCGCAGGAATTGCAGTAGCGCGTCGCGCGCGATGAAATTGGCCTGGCCGGGCTCCATCATCTCGGCCGTTACCTCATAAGGCCGATTGGAGATGGTCGCGTTCAGACCCAAGACATCCCCAGCCTGCGAAATCTTGGTGATGATGGTTTTGCCATCGCTGGAAGATGTGAAGAGTTTGACCTTTCCCGCACAGAGCACGAACACCCCACGCGGCTGTTGGCCCTCGATAAATAGCATCGTCGATTTCGGATACACCGCAGTGGACTTGATTTCATTCAGTCTTTGGACTGCAGGCAGAGGTAAATTACAAAATAAATGCTCCTCACGCACGGGGCAGATTAGGCAGTTATCGATGATATTTAAGCCGTAAGGGGCACGCATTCAGCGTATTGTAGCACCCGATGTGTCATTGGCATCACGAACAGCCGTGATCTCGGCCACCGCTTTGATGGGTCCGCTGGCACAGAATCATGAGGAATAATCGCCGTGGTGACCGTGACTTTCCCATCCTCAGAATCAGTTCGCGGAGTATTTTGGAAACGCATGCAGTACCCGGAGTACTGAATGGAAAATGAACATAAGTACCGCGTTGTGGCTAGGTGGACGTCCGGCCAGTCGGGTATCGCCAAGTCTTATTCGGCCTCTAACGCAATTCATTTCACCGCGCCACCTCAGTTCGGCGGTCTCGAAGGTAGGTGGACACCCGAAGACCTGTTGATGACTGCGCTCGCCAGTTGCTTTACGACGACGTTCCACGCAATCGCGGGGTACTCGAAATTCGAATACACGGACTTGGCAGTGGAAGCGGAAGGAACCGTCAGTAAAACGGACAATGGCTATTGCTTCAGCGAGATTGTGATTCGTCCCAGCCTGATGATTCCTAATGAAGAGCAACGGGAGCGGGCGGTCGGTCTCTTGCATAAAGCCAAGGCGCTGTGCCTGGTCTCACGTGCACTAGCAACAGCACAGAAGTTCGAAGCCCGGATCGAGATCAGCAAGCATTCACACCAGTCGGATGATCGCGGGCTACCTGTCCGCTGATATCCTTGGCCAGGAGAGTTTCGTGAGTCACAGGCAAGGAAGTCTGGGTGAGCAAACACAGACTGCGGCGGAGAAGTTGGCGAAAGCTGGAGCCAGGTCCGGTTTGGACACCCTGTTCGTTCCTGACTCCGTGGCAGTAATCGGCGCAACCGAGAGGCCCGGTACTGTGGGTAGAACGGTTCTATCGAATCTGATTGAAAGCCGTTTTCGGTCGAAACTGTATGCCGTTAACCCCGGCCATTCGGAGGTTCTCGGACTTAAGGCTTACAAAAGCATTGGCGACATTCCCGGGCAAGTCGACCTAGCCGTCGTGGTCACACCTGCGCTCACGGTTGCGCATGTCATTGGCGAGTGTGTCGATGCAGGAGTAAAAGCGGCCGTCGTGATCTCAGCGGGATTTCGAGAGCAAGGTCCGGAGGGCGCGGCGCTGGAGCAACAGATCCAACAGCAATTGCGCCGCGGCACAATGCGACTGATCGGCCCCAACTGCCTCGGCATCATGAATCAAGCGATCGGCCTGAATGCCACGTTCGCCAAGGGCACGCCCAAGGCTGGCAACGTTGCGTTCCTGAGCCAGAGCGGTGCACTGCTGACCGCAATTCTGGACTGGAGTCAGCGCGAGGAGGTGGGCTTCAGCGCTATCGTCTCGACTGGCTCAATGTTGGATGTTGGCTGGGGCGACTTGATCGATTATTTTGGCGATGATCCGCACACACATAGCATCCTCGTTTACATGGAGTCGGTGGGTGATGCGCGCTCGTTTCTTTCCGCCGCCCGAGAAGTATCCCTCAGCAAACCCATTATCGTGATCAAGGCTGGCCGCTCCGAGGCCGCTTCTCGCGCCGCGGCATCGCACACGGGTGCCCTCACAGGAAGTGACGAAGTTCTGGATGCGGCGTTTCGACGCTGCGGCGTCTTGCGAGTGCACAACATTGCCGACCTTTTCTACATGGCCGAAACTCTCAGCAAGCAACCTCGACCCAAAGGCTCGCGGCTCACGATCGTAACCAATGCCGGCGGACCCGCCGTTCTCGCGACGGATGCGCTGATTTCCAATGGCGGTCAGCTGGCCCCGCTTTCCGAAGAGAGCTTGCAGAGTTTGGATCAATTTCTGCCACGGCATTGGAGCCACAACAATCCAATTGATATTCTGGGCGACGCCGATTCCGAGCGTTATGCGAAAGCGCTAGAAATCGCGTCGAAAGATCCCAACAGCGACGGTCTGCTGGTGATCCTGGCGCCGCAAGGAATGACGGACCCGTCTGAAGTCGCTCAACGTCTGCAACCCTATGCCCAGGCGGCTGGAAAACCCCTGCTCGCGAGTTGGATGGGAGGGGTCAGCGTTGCCTCAGGACAGAAAGTCCTCAATACCGCAGGCATTCCGACCTTTCCCTATCCCGACACTGCCGCGCGCGCATTCACCTACATGTGGCGCTACAGCTATAACCTTCACGGCCTCTATGAAACTCCCACCCTGGTGGAGTCTCTGGAGCCTGAGGGCTTCTCGCGGAGCCGCGCTGCAGAGGTTATCGATAAGGCCCGCAGCCGAGGGCGCGTGCTGCTCACGGAAGTCGAATCAAAGCAGATTCTCTCGTATTACGGAATTCCCACGGTCGAAACTCGAGCCGCCAAGAACGAAGACGAAGCGGTGAAACATGCGTCGGAGATTGGTTATCCCGTCGTGCTGAAGGTTTTCTCCGAGACGATCACGCACAAGACCGATGTCGGCGGCGTCAAGTTAAATTTGCAAGATGAGCGCTCGGTGAGATCCGCTTTTCGGGGGATAAAGTCTTCCGTCACAGAAAAAGCCGGTCCTGACCAGTTTCTGGGCGTTAGCGTCCAACCCATGGTGCGGATCGAAGGCTACGAATTGATCCTCGGGAGTAGCGTAGATCCCCAGTTTGGACCGGTGATCCTGTTTGGTTCCGGCGGCCAATGGGTCGAGGTCTATCGAGATCATGCGGTGGCCCTTCCGCCGCTCAACAGCACGCTTGCCCAGAGATTGATGGAGCAAACCCACATTTTCAAAGCGCTCAAGGGCGTTCGCGGACGTCTGCCGGTCGACTTGGTTGCTCTGGAAAACGTCATGGTTCGTTTCAGCCAGCTGGTGGTGGAGCAGCCTTGGATCGCAGAAATAGACCTTAACCCTCTGCTCGCCTCATCGGAAGGTCTGTTAGCTCTGGATGCGCGAGTGCTTCTACATGACCCGAGCTTGCGTCCAGATCAACTGCCAAAGCCGGCCATCCGTCCCTATCCGTCGCAATACATTTCACAATTCACAATGAAGGACGGCGCGGAGGTCACGCTCCGGCCGATCCGCCCCGAAGACGAACCGCTGATGGGCAAATTCCATGAGACGCTTTCTGACCGTAGTGTCTATATGCGGTACTTTTCCTCGCTGAGCCTAAGCTCGCGTGTGGCGCACGAGCGTTTGCTTCGCATTTGTTTCGTGGACTATGATCGCGTAATGGTTTTGGTGGTGGACCACAAAGACAAGGTCACTGGCCAGCATCGGATCCTGGGGGTCGGCAGGCTGATCAAATTACACACGAAAAATGAGGCCGAAATTGCTATCCTGGTGTCAGATCAGTGCCAGAAGCAAGGCCTGGGAATCGAATTGCTGCGCCGCACCGTCCAGATCGCGCGCGACGAGAAACTAACTAGCGTCTCCGCCGAAATGTTACGGGACAATTTTACGGTGCAAAGGATTTTCAAGAAAGTCGGGTTTCGTGTGCGACTGGTGGCCGACTCTTCTTCCATATCGGCCGTGCTTGACCTCTGAATCCCGTGACGCCAGTCACAATGCCGTTGGAGCAACCATTCTCCAAGTTCTCGGCGTGCTGGAGAGCAAAGGCCAGACACCTTGATCTATAGGAAAATCAGAAACCCGTTTCGGGTTGGTAGAGCAGTCGCCCAGGCCCAGCGCGTGAAATAAGAAGATTTTGATTGATCGTACAAGGTACCTGCCCGACTTCGAAGCTGGCACTCGGCCTAAGGTATCGTCCGTTCGGCCATTTCCTCGTTACCGCAAAGGTCGTTATCAAGCTCAATGATGCTGCTTGCGTTCCCCCGTTATCCTCTGGTTGGCAGGTTGGCATAAGGTATACGCTAGGAGTGCTCCGCAACTTGGGCCCTGAAGCTACTTGGCGCATTAGCTTCGTCAGAGCAGTGACATTAGTGCGATGCGGCGAGCATAACCTGCGCAGTTCGTCTGTGGTCAAATTTCTAACGAGGGGGTAAAACTTGCGGTGCGGGCTGCCCCACCGGACAAGTCAGTAGTTTTGCCTCTTCCTCCTACCCAGGTCGCCACGATGTCCCAGTCCACAAACACAAATAGTTGGGGCACATTTAAGAACGCTAAATTCATGCTTAACAAAATGCCCAAGTGAAACACCACTGCCAGTGGCACAAGCAGTCGGCGGGCCGTTTTCGAGAACAATACTGTGATAAACACTAGCTCGAAGATCAGAGTTCCAATGCCGATGATCTGACACAACAAAGGTCTTTCCGCGAGCCACGGTCCAAGTGTGTGGAAGACTCTGACCTGATCCTCTTCGCTGAAATAGAGCAACCAATTTCGGAGGTTAGAAGCGGAGGCCCACCTCCAGCCACTATGAGAAATCTTTGCGAAGCCTGACATAAAATAAATCTGAGCAACAAAAAGCTGGATCAGCCGTATTGGCCAGGTATAATCGCTAGCTTCGGCAACTTGCCGGCGGTGTCGAGAAAATTGAAGCGTCCAACGGTCACCGGAGGGTGAAAAGGCAAGAGTCAGCAGTGCGAGAACTGAAATTGTCAGCCCGCGCGCGTAAGGATTCGGCGTCCAGATGATGGTTTCAAGAGGGGCGAGATGGTACAGGAGAATTCCCGCGATGAAGCATGACACTCGAGGCAACACTCCGGCCATCGCACAAACCAACGTGATGCCCGCGGCCCATTCGAGTGCAAGCTCGAGTGATGGATGCCCGGCAAAGTCAAGGTACCGCCAACTCGCACTCGTCGGAACGGCGCTCCAGAATTCTGTGGGCAAGCCGGATATTCCCGCAAAATTGCGCGAGACGAGTACCCACAGCGATGTGGAAGCAAACAAGATTCGTGCCGCCGCCAAGTTTCTCGGGGAACCAGGGGCATACCAGAATCGGACCCAATGCTGCAATAGCGAATTTGGAAGCGGCAAGTTCACGGATGCACAAACTGGTATGCAAGCAGACGCGCACTTTTCGCTGGAGCCGATCGGCTTGCTTCCAAGTCCCAACTTTCCTGATAGATTCTGAGCCCTACGAAACGATTGCGTGGTACGCCATCTGCGTGAGCCCAGATGGAGGGATGGAGGACGTGGGTCGGCGCAGTTAGGGGCCCCAGCCAGCGGTTCGGAAAGTTTAAGCCGCCCGGGCTAAGCGCTCTCTCTCTCGCGCGATCTGAAAGTTGTAAGAGATAACTCGCGACATTGTCTTGCGAAGCTGGGTCCATTTTGAAAAAACGACGGTTTAGCCAGGCATAGAGTTCTTCAAGGGACAGCGGGTTCCAGGCTCGATAGTCGATCTCATGTTCGGTGCCGTTCGCGTCGACACCCACGATCCTGAGCGTGGGCAGGCTGCGCGAGGCAGGAGGCGTGACACCCACCATCATCGTCCACGAAGAAAAAGGCCACATGTCGCGCTGCGAGAGTCCTGCGGCAAAAGTCACAAGGAGAACAATCCCGATGAAGACATTTGTTAGGGAACGTCTGGTAGGCCCTGCCACCCACCGTTGGCCAGCGGCTACCGCAAGGCCAGATGCAACGAACGCAAGGAAGGAGACTGAGCTCAGAACATTCACGGTTCAACTCGCGATTCCGTGAGCGGTACATCTGTCAATTGGACCGACCCCCCACGGCAGTACAGATTCCAACCATGAGAGGCTCGATGAACCACTCCTGGTGCCTGGGCGCAATCGCCTGGCCGGTAACCTAGCACGCTTTCGTAGCGTACTGCTTTCTGGTTGGTATCCATCAAAGGTTCGCGAAATTGGGGGCACAATCCCGAGAGGAAGTGCCAAACCCGCTCAACTTGCCACTCTTGGAAATTGACCATTCCTCGTTTGCGCGATACGTGCGGAGCGTATGTTGCAAGCCGTTCATCCTGCTTTATCGGGGCGATTTCTCTAGTCTCAAGTTTCTTGAGTACACCGACCAGCAGTTCTGCGCCCCGCACGGCACTCAATGCGTGAAGGCGAACTGCGGGGAACCCGCGTGGCAAATCGGATGTTTGCTGGGCCAGAATGTCCCCGGCATCCGCGCGTTCGTTCATTTGATGGACGGTGACCCCAGTCTTACGGTCATCGTGAAAGTAAATCCAAAACAGCGGCACGGGGCCGCGGTGACGCGGGAGCAGTGAGGGGTGGACGTTGAGTGCGGCTCGGCGTGCTGTTCCTAGAATTTCCTTCCCTAGAATCCAAGGAAATGCCGAGACGCAGATAACGTCGGGTGCAAGCCGACTCAAGTGGACGACCAACTCTGGGTCACATCCGGTCACTGCCGTCAACAAAGGGACACTTCGCTCTCTAGCCCAATTCGAAATGGAATCTCGCGAGCCCCTCGGCGAACTCGAAAAGAAAGACAATATTGACCGGCGCCACCAAGACCTTGGGCGTTTGGGTCTGACCACCGCAATCACTTGATAACGTTCTGAGACGGCCTCCAGGGGAATCATGGTGCCCTCCCCACCGCTTCCGAAAAAAGCAACCTTCAACACGGCATTTCCGAACGTCGGAATTGGGTCGTCTCCAGCCAACGCCACGCCGTATATAAACGCCATACCGCAGAGGAGTTGTGGTGGAGTCCGCGCAGGAAATTCTCGACAAACCTGGTCATCCGTTTGGGTCGTACCCAAGGCAATTCCTGCATGGTACGACTAAAAGCCATGTCGCGCAGTTCTGTGGAATGCTGGCCCAACGGGAGCCAGTCAGACTTGGACACGAAGACCTTCTTGTCCTTTCTTTCCATGACCACGTCTGGCAGATATTCTCGGGCAACTTCGCGGAGAATCCTCTTGCGCTCGCCTCGCGCGATCTTATAAGCAGGCGGTAAGCGAAAGCAGAACTCCACGATCCGATGATCGAGAAAAGGAACGCGCGACTCAACTGCGTGTGCCATCGAACTTCTATCTTGATAAATCAAGACAGTTGGGAGGTTGGTGTGCCGCACCTTGTGGTACAAGAAGCGATTTAGCGCCGATGAATCGCTACCGTAATCGTCCGACTTTCCAGGTCCATCGGCCAACTCGCAATCGAGCCAATCGCAAGTCAGGGGTAGAAGTTTCTCCCTGATCTTGCGACGATACGCACCCAACACATACTGGCGGAAGATAGACAGTGACGACCGCGCATAGAGGCGGGAACGGCACCGGATCTCGTTCATGAGGGATACGTATTTGAATTTGGCAATCAATTCTAGAAAAATCGGCGTCTCGTAGAATGGCATTCCACCCAACATCTCATCGGCACCTTGTCCGTCCAGAACCACGACCGCGCCGCATCGACGAGCAAGTTCATAAGCGTGGTACTGCGCGATCAAATCTTGGCCTAGCAGCGGTTGTCCCTGAACTCCTACGACCCGATCGATTGACGCCCACGCAATCTCCGGAGTCATTTTGAAGGTACAGTTCCGAAGGTTTCCCTGGGCCACAACCGCTTGAATATAAGGCAGCTCGCTCATATCCAGATCGTCATAAACAATCGAGAAGGTCTTCAGCGGTGGCGCGTCGTGGCTCGGGGCGACCAAGCACGAAACCATCGAAGTATCCAATCCACCGGACAAGAGACAACCAACCTCCACATCAGCTCCAAGCTGGTACTCCGCAGAAGAACGGAGCAACTCGAGGAACTCTGACTTTGTCTGGTCAAAATCGCGCGGGCTCTCGTCAGAATGAAAGGCGGCGAGATCCCAATACCTCCGAAAATTTGGAGCGGTTGCGACACGCGTCGTCAAATCAATCCCGAAGGTTGTTCCTGCTGGAACTGGGTGAACATTTTTGAAAAAGGAAAGATCTGCCGATTGTGGCGGGAAGCCAAGCAGGAACTCCTTGAAGCGATATGGTTCGATTGCCGGTCCAGTCTCCTCCGCCAACGCGATCGCCTTCGCCTCGGAAGCGAATAGCAAGCGATCCTGCTCGATCGAGTAATACAGCGGCTTGATTCCAAGACGATCCCGGGAACCGATTACTGCGCGCTCGGCTAGATCGAAGATCAGAATCGCCCACATGCCATTGAACTTTTCAAAACATGCCTGACCCCACTGACGGTAGCCCGCAAGTATGACTTCAGTGTCGCTATGGGTAAGGAAGACGTGTCCCAACCGCTGAAGCTCGAAACGGATTTCGGCGAAATTGTAAATCTCGCCGTTAAATACGATCCAAGTCCTTTTGTCCGGAGAGCTCATGGGCTGGGCGGCGTCTTCGCTAAGATCTCGAATTTTCAGGCGTCGAAATGCGATCGCCACGCGAGCGTCGGACCAGCATTGGATCGGAAGCGCATCGAGGTCGCGAAAACTGTGAGGTGAGTACGAAGAGTCGAGTATTAAGAACCCCTCGCCATCCGGACCGCGATGTGCCAGAGTCGAATGCATCACGCGGATCGATCGCTGCAGCGATCCTGGAACCGCGCTCTCAAGCGCTATAACCGCGCTGATACCACACATTGTCGACCCTTCTATCGTCAACCCTCAAACTCTCAGGGGAAAATTCGTCCTCTGGATGCTTGGCGAGACAATTCCCAGCATGTTACTCCACTGGCGGATCCTTAAACCGGCCGGATGCGTGTTTCAACGGGCCCACGCCAATTAAATCACACCTGTCAACTCACTTGAGGGCTGTAGCCACCACGTAACCGTGGGATCTGCAATTTGTGTGAGATCTGGGATGCAAGGGTTCCCAGTGATTCCAGTTCTCCGAGAGCTGTTCCCGTTCAGAATGATTAGTGACACTCGCATGAGAGTTTCGTTCGCAAAGGGAAGCCACCCGGTTCGGGCCGACTGGCTCGGACCGCCGTGGAGCTCAACCCGGAAGCCCGGGTTCGCTTGGTCTGGATAGATTTCTATCGTTGTAACCGCAACGCGGCCCGTACCTGCAGTCACTTCGGCATCAGCCGCCAGACTTTCTATCGCTGGCAGCGCCGCTATGATCCTTTTGACCTGAGCACGTGGAATCTCGCTCGCATCGTCCCCATCGCCAACGCCACCGTCAATGGCGAAAAAATCTACAACACCGTCCGCCCCCATCAGGCCCTCGGCTACCTAACCCCGCAGCAGTTCCTGCGGCAAATCTCATCCCCACGAAAGGAATGAAAAGTGTCACAATCTACTGGACGAGTAGGTGGTGTCCTGATTAAAACCACAATCCAAATTAGGACACTACCGACGAGTACAAGAACTTGACACAACGACAACACCACAGTACGGTGGATGCCCGGGGGCTCTTGTGGTTAAAGGGTACACGTTGCCGGTCGTGGAGCTGTTGCACCGTCTGGGTACCTCGATGCGGGCAGGTCTCGTTCTTTTTGCCGGCCTTTTCCTCGTAATCGTCTTCTTTGAAGCTATCTCCCGCGCCTCATTGAAGCGCTACATGAGCCGCAATTTTCTCAATGATTTGCTATACGGCTTGTTCTATCGGGGCGGCGCTTACACCTTGTTTGTTTATGAGCCTTTTTTCAACTCGCTTAGGCCGAAACTGGCGATCATCGATTTACATCTATTAGGCGGGATTCCGTCCTATTGGTCCTTGCCGATCTATTTCCTCGTCACCGACCTTTTGGGCTACTGGATTCACCGACTTCAGCACACACGATTTTTCTGGCCCTTCCACAGCGTGCATCACAGCCAACAAACGCTCACGTTTGTGACCTTCTACCGTTTTCATTTCGTTGAGGAATTCTTTGCTAATGCGGCGGCCATCATTCCGCTGTTGCTACTTGGCGCGCCGCCGAAAGTCTGGCTGCCGATCAGTTTCTTGCAATGGTTTCTCCAGGCGATTCAACACTCGGAGCTGAACTGGCGGATGGGTCCGCTCTATCGCGCCATTGCCGGGCCGGTGTTCCATTCAATCCACCACTCGCCCGATCCAAAATACTTCAACAAGAACTTCGGGATGGCTTTCAGTTTCTGGGATTTCCTGTTCGGCACTGCCGTGGATGCCCCCGATCGCTGCCGGAATTACGGGGTCGCCGGACTCAACATGCCGGAGACGATTTTGGGGCAGTTTCTGATGCCATTTCGGATGCTCTACCGGCAACGCATCGCCGCGCCGAAAACCCAACAACGCGCAAGCTTGCCTTCTGCTAGGGAAGCCTAGGGAGATCGTGTCCCATAGAGTTGATAGGTGAAGGCTTTGGCGAGGAAGTCGCCGCGACCAGAGAACGCTTCCAGGTCGAAGAACTCACCTTCGACGAGGCGGTGAACGGTTTCGACATCGCTCTGGAAGGTGCGAGCGGCGGGCGGAATGCGGACATGCTGACTGTCGCCTAAAGCGGTGGGGAAACCGGTGGGGTGACCGCGATCGTGACCGCCAATGAACTCGGAGCCATGGTCGGTCTGCCGAACCAAGTCGCGGAGCGAGATGCCGCACCGGTCCAGGTGCTGCTGAATGCGGGCGGTGAAGACGGTGCTGGCGGCAGCAGAACGGCACTGGGCAAAGGCCCAGAACAGCAGGCCGCTGCGCACTTCGCGGGCCGTCTATTCGACGCCAGGTAGATCGAAAGCCTGGGCCTGAGGCCAGTAGCGAGGAATGTCGTCGAGATACTTGGTGTCAGCGGAGATCTGCTGAAAGACGCGCCAGGTGGCCTTGATATGGGCGAGGTCTTGTTTGCGCTGATATTTGCCGCTGCCGTTTTTTGAGCAGGCCGTACTGGCGCCAAATGCGCTCCAGGGCGCGATGGCTGAGGGGGAGATCGAACTCGCGGATGAGACGGCGAGCGCCGAAGGTGAACAGCTTCTGGCGCAGCGTGACAACCTGCTGCTCAATGTCGGCGGGAGTTTTACCGGGCTCATGATGAGGATCGCGGGAAAGCTCGAGTAGGCCGCGCGGCCCCCTGCTCCTGATATCGCCGCAGCCACTTGCGCAAGGTGGGAACGGTAGTTGAAACAAGCGGGCGGTGGGCGTGATGCCTTGTTGCCGAGCCGACTGCACCAGACGCAAACGATGTTGTAGGCGTCTCATCTCGCGAATCAGGACGAAGTAGGCGGTGGACACAGCGGATTGTAATCCCGGTCGCCGGCTGCCGGCTTTTGCGGAGCCGTCCGGCTCCCTGCTGCGTTTCTCACTCAAACACTTTAACCTCGCCAAGGGGATACGATGTGGGTAGGCTCTACCAAGCGTGCCGAGAGTGCCTTCTGCTTGACAAACTTGCGTCAGCTTGATAGTGTTTTTCTCCATCTGATTGGGGGTCAGCACCCGTGAGCAATCTTTATTCGCGCAGTCCTTCCATAGAGATGGCACCCCTTCAAGAAGAAACCATACTTTTTAATCCCGCGAAGAATCAATTTTGTGTTCTCAACCGCACTGCTTCCTTCCTTTGGAGTCACCTGGCCACTCCGACATCAGCCGACGCCTTGGCCGCAAGCCTATGCCAGAGCTTCTCGGGAGTCGGAATGGAAGACGCTTTGCGTGACGCAGACAGGGCTTTGCAGGAGATGATTGCCTTGAGTTTTGTAGTCGGCAAATCGAGTACAGGAGAAAATCGATGAGCGAGATCGACAACAAGAATGCTGCTGGTTTGGCAAAAAACGAAACGCAGTCTCCCGTGCCGGCATATGAGCCCCCGCGCCTCACGGTCATGAACGAGGATGAAGTACTGAGTGCTTTCCAGGTTCCAGTTGTTGCTACCACTTGGTGGGTCATGTGAACCCGGGGGCCATTGATCCGGTCCCACTTCACCTAGCGCAGCCCGGGTTAACCGATAGGCCCCCATGGTGGCAGATGCCTTCTGATATCCTGGCGTGCTTTGAGGGCGTAAGCCCTTCCGGCTGCAAATGGTATCGAATTGCTGATGCCAGTTTAGGAATCGAGTCTGACGATTTCGCGCTACGGACAAGATTCCAGCGGGTTTACGGGGAATGTGTCTCAAGTTACAACGCCACGGTTGAGCCTCGACTGCATTGCCGAGTGCAGATAGTGAACGAAGTACCCGCGCGTTCTGTTACTTTCTCGGGGCCTGGGGAGACCGAACTCGTCGATTTCATGTTGGATTTGTTTCGCGATCGAGGCTATGTGGAATTGAACCCAGAGACCTCCGGATGGCGAGCGATCGGATTGACCGGCCGATCGCATCCGATTTTGATTTCGAAAGGCAATCACTGCTTGGTCGACGCCGCCGAACCCTGGCAGCCGCTGATTGCGAACTGCGCCGTCAATTGGGCGATGAGTATGCAGCCGGACGTGCTCTTCTTCCATGCGGGTGCGGTCGGGGTTGGCGATGCTGGAGTGCTAATCATCGGAGGTAAAGGAAGCGGTAAAACCACACTCTCAATGGCACTGGCTGCCCGCGGCCAAGATTTTCTTGGCGACGAAGTCGCAGCGGTGCGGACCCACACCACAGAACTTTTACCGATGCGGAGGGCGGTTTCGATCCGGCATGGACCGCGGTCGTCCTCGGTGGACCGGACGCTTCGTGACAGGCGGTACCCTACGGAGCAGTTCCCTGACGGTTCGACTCGGGTGCGAGTTGACCCAGGGGAATTTTTCCCCTCGGCCCACGAGCGCTCGCCGCTGCTGCGATCGATATTTTTCTTGCGGGCTTTTGAAGACCGTGCGCGTGTTGAATCATTTCAGCCGCGCGTCCCCGATCTCCGGCTGCTCGCGCCATTGCCGTGCACTTTTTGGGGTACCTCACCCGCGAAGCCTCTCATGCAGGCCGCAAGACTGCTGTCGAGTGCCAACTGCTATAACCTCTACCCCGGCATGCCGGACGAAACCGCCAGCCTGGTGGAGAGAATTGTGAGAAACTGATGGGACTTTCAGTGCAAACCAGGGCAGAGAACGTCGCCACCTTCCGGTTCATCCATGTGTTTCTTATGGAAACGCTGGCTCGGTGGGTACCCAACACACGTGAAATGGAAGTGAAGGTCCTGTTCGGCCGTCACATCTGGGACCTTGCACAACAGGCGGACGCATTGGGAAAACGCACATACGAGTTGCGTGCGCCGCTGCAGTTTAGCCTCCTCCCTGTCGAGCGTTACGCGAAGTTTCTCGAGGAATTCGCCACGATGGTTTCGACGCCCCAGAAGATCAGCGGTTTCTATAGTGTGATCCTTCCCGGCTTAGCTCTGCGATATCAGCGATATCTCGCGAGCACGGATCGGTTATTGGACGAGCCTACCGTACGGGTGATGGAGCGCATTCTCCATGAGTTCACCCGCATGCAAGACGAAAGCCAGGCTCTGCTCGATGAGTTGCCGCAGTTGTGCCTTACCGACAAAGATTGGACAGCAGGGCTCGCGGAAAGCGAGGCGGCTGATTCCGACATCGTGGAGCATCGATCGGTCGCTGCGGTTGCCTGAGGGGGCGATATGATCCAACTGAAACCTGAAGACACAAAGCAAGTTAAAGGGATGACACTCCGCCGGGACCCTTTGCGTGAAGAATGCTTTCACGTTGTCCATAGCGACGCGGAAATGCATGAGTGGCCGGACATGTCGCCGACTTCAATGCGCGAACGGCTTCACAGGCACATGAATAACGAAACGGGAGCTATCGAGATAGCCGCCCAATGCCTGGCAGATTTTCCCGAGGCTCCCTGGGAGCTGCGCATGCATCTTGCCCGCCAGTGCTGGGACGAAAGTCGGCATGTGGCAGCCCTCTACCGCCGCTTGCGGGAAATCGGCGGGCGTAAGGGAGAATTTCCAATCTCAAATTTTGAGTGGAGTGTTACCTGCGTGCTCGATTCGCTGGCGGCCCGCCTGGCACTGCAGAATCGCACTTTCGAAGCTGGCGAGTTGGATCTGCTCGGGCAGCTTCCTGCGAAATGGCGAGAAGTCGGTGACGAGAAGACCCCGGAGGTTTTGGAGTCGATTCTCTCTGACGAGATCACACATGTTCGTTTCGCAAATCAGTGGGTCAGGCGAATGGTGCAGGAGGATCGCCGGCTCTTGCTGAAGATCGCGATGGCCGTGCGATTTCTGTCTGCGGTGACTGCTGCGGTGGCGCCCAAAGAAGGCGAGTTGAGCCCGGTTGGGGTGGTATTCGCGGCGCCAAAAAAACGGGTTCCACAAGTTAACATCGAAGACCGCCGGCACGCGGAGTTCTCCGATGACGAGATCGAACAGTTCTTGCGACAGTCAGGATACCAATCGATTATGACTGCGAGTACAGAAGGGTGAGAATGTGCGTGACCGCGCTGAACAAACAATGGATGCAGAAACGTTCGGAGAACCTCCGGCGCGCGATGAGCGTTTTTGCGTAAAGGACCGATGGTCGGAGTGCGTGAATTTCCCAAAAGGCCACGCGCTGAAGGAAGTTGAGTTTTTCCATCGTCAATTAAACGAAGAAATGAATGGGATGGAAAATGCGGCCCGGTCTCTGGCTGATTTTCCTGATGCGGATTGGAACGTCCGAATGTGCATTGCCCGTCAGTGCTCCGACGAGGCCAGGCACGTGCTCATGTTCCAGCGTATCTTCGAGAGCCGGGGTGGCACGATTGGCGAATATCCAGTTCTCAACTTTCAGTACCGCATTATTGCGAATCTGCAAAACTTGGTGGACCGGCTTGCAGTGCAAAACCGCAGCTTCGAGGCGGGCGGCATTGATGCAGTCAGTTTCGGCATTGACGAAGCCCGAAAAAAGGGAGATTTGGAAGTGGTGGAACTGTTTGAGATGCAGCAAGCAGACGAGATCACCCACGTTCGCTTCGCAAACGAATATGTTCGCGACTGCATCCATCGGGATCCTCGTTCCGCTCTCCGAGTCGCTCGGGCTCTCACGCTTGCCTCAAAAGCATTCATGCAAGTCATGGGAAGCGAAGGAATGTCTAACGTTGAATATCTTGTGGACGAAGGGGGACGGCTGGAGGCCGGATTCGACCCTCAGGAAGTGAGAGTCGCAGCCAGCCAAGCAACCACACGACGGGCATTAAACCGGACCAGCTGATGTCTTGAGGACAATTGACAATTCGCCGCAAATCCAATCTGCGGAGCGGTCGGAATGGCGTCTAGCGGAGGCTTCGTCCCCCGGCGTTGTTTCTGACCAGCGCGGGTGGATTCAATCCAGGTTCTATGATCTTAGCCTCTTCACTCTCTCCCCCCTGGCGGGTCTGGTGGTCATTTGTGCCGCCCTTGGCTCACCAAAAGGAACCTACATAATTGTTCTTGCGACCTACCTAGTCGCAATTCCCCATTACGTGTCGAGTTTCAGCTTTTATCTCGGCGACGAAAACCTTGCCTACTACCGTACCCGGCGTTTGGCGTTCTTCGTTGGTCCGACGATCATCTTGCTGGCTGTGATTGGCCTACGCATTCTGAAGCATGATGCCATTGTTCAGTCCACGATGTACGTTTGGAATGTCTATCACGTATCACTTCAAAGCGCTGGGATCCTTTCCATTTATCGGCGTCTGAATGGAGGATTGATCGCCGAGAAACCTTTCGCGCACGCTTCTGTTCTGGGGGTAAGCGCGACCATGGCGTTCTGGCACATCGAACGATTTGCTCCCCTCTTTGGGCTGCTGCAAAAGCTACATTTTCCGCTGTGGACAATTCGGCCCGCATTCCTTGGCTTTACCGTGATAGCTTTACTGCTCTACTTTAGACGTCTGAGCCGGCGCCCCAAACGAGTGAGCACCGCCGAGATCGGCTTTCTTCTATCTACGTTTCTGTTCTTTCACCCTTATTTGTGGGTCCGCGACCTGAGCCTTGCCACTTTCGGGATGCTTATGGGTCATTTCCTGCAGTATCTGGGAATGGTTTGGTTGCTCAACCGCAGGAAGTACGCCAATGCTGAAGGCTCGGAACACCAGAGAATACTTTCCGCGGTCAGCAAAAGTGCTCCCCTTTTGCTTCTCTCGCTCGCATCCATAGGGCTGGTGTTTTACCTCGCTCAGGAAGGAAGCGCTTGGCTTGGGGTCCCCTTGACCTACATCATCCTTTGGAATTCGTTGACCCTGGTTCATTTCTATCTGGACGGCTTGGTATGGGCATTCAAGGATCCATTTGTTCGTAAGTCGGTTGGCCCATATCTGACCCCGACATCGCATATGGTAGCGCCTTGAGCCACGGCATGAGGGATAAAGCGGTGATCGACGGCGACCGGTTGCTTGCGTTTTCCCGTTTCCTGAAAAAGGGATCTCGCGAATTTGAGTCGACTGTGCTCGGCGAAAGCATGGGTAAGGCGGTGCCGCCGGGTTCACAAATCCGAGTCCGCTTCGCGAGCGACGCCAAGCTTATGGCTGGTCAAATCGTGACCTACGTCGCCAACGACAGAATAGTGGCGCATCGTCTCATAAGAGTGGCGAGATCGCGCGGTAATCGCTACGTCATCACCTGTGGGGATGGCACCGTTTGCTGTGATGCTCCCATGCCTGTCTCCGCGGTGATCGGAATTCTCACCGAGCTTCGAAGCAATGGAATATGGAAACCGGCTCCGCAATCGCAGCCGCGATCATTCGGTTCTCGGTTGGTGGCCGATATGTTCTCCTCCGTGGTCCTTGTAGTCTTGTGGCTGAACCCTCGCTACTCGGGATGGGTGGCAGCCCGCATCATTGCGACGCGTGCGATGGCCATAAGAAGCGCGGAGTTGGCGAAACGCTGGGCTCGCTGCAGTCCTCCCAAGCGTGCCACTCATTGACCTTGGGCCGGTTGAAAGGAAGTGCCAGATGACGAACGAAACCGGCGTGAAACCAATCTGGCCGCCGGGTTCTTCCCTGGAGCAACAGTTTGTGCTGGCGGTGCTTGGCCGCCAGATCCCTGAACGTGAGGAAGCATGGCGCGAACTCCTGCCGCACGTTAACTGGCCTCAGTTGCTTGAGGTCACTCGCCCTGACCTCTATCCATATCTACACTTCTGCCTGCAAACGAGAGTCGGTGCGGGATTTTGTCCTCGGGAGGTGATGCGTCAGTTGGCCGCTTCGCGACAGCTCACTGCGCTACGGAACCTCAGGCGGCTCGCTGAGTTACGCGAGATTCAGACAGCACTGGCGACACAAAACATTCCCATCCTCGGGCTGAAAGGCATAGTACTGGCCTTTGTCGCCTATAAAGATCCGTCCCTTCGACCCATGAACGACATGGATTTCTTCTTGGATGAGAAGAATGTTGCTGCCGCCGCGCGAATATTGGGAAAACTAGGATATACATGCCCGGATCGTCTCCGCGGCCTGCACTTCGAAGGCGAGATCAAGTTCCAGAAGCGCGGCGCGCAGTCCCTGGTTGAATTGCATACACAAATTGAGCTCACAGCTCCGATATCCGCCGAACATGCTGCCGACATCTGGAGCCGCTCAGTTAAGTTACGAATCTCAGATTTCGAGGTGCGCACCCTCAGTCGGCAGGACTTCCTGTTTCATCTCTGTCTCCACATGGCGCGCCGTCATTGCTACGCAACTGGTTTTTTGCCGTTCGTTGATATTTTGAAGTGGGTTGAGACACACGAGGCCGACTGGGACTGGCCCTCCTTGATTCGCACTGCACGGTCTAAGAAATACCAGGCATACGTGGACCTGACACTAGATCTTGCTAGTGACTTTTTGGGTATCCCGATCCCTCCCTTTTTGGTGTCCAACTTGCCCGATGTGACTGTCATGAAAGACATAGCTTGGCAACAGATCTGCGATGATCGCCGCGTCCAGAACTTCGTTCCCATCGGGCTCGTTGAGTTACTGAACGCCGGCTCTGTGAGCTCTCTGCTAGGCGCGCTATTGAATCGGCTCCGGCCGATGCAGGGAAATGTCCGCCGCTCAGCGGCAGATGTTTCCAGACATAACTTCATGGCGCTACTCCGCCTTCTGAAAGCCTTACGAGCGGGGAATCTCTCGCGAACTCGGGTGCGACGCCAAGTTTGTCTGCAGCAACAAAGGGAGCAGCTAGCGACGCTCCTGAGAAACCCGTGATCGAAATCCGCGTGATCAAGTCGTTTCCGCACAAGACACAGCCACCCCGAGTTCATCTCTCAGTCCCGGCACATAGAGTCCGCTATTGACGGTACCCCACGGAACCTGCTGGAGAAGTGGCGTCGCCCAGCTCTGTCGGTCGAACATGCCGTGAGGGTTTTCAACGTAGAGGAGCCACATGAAAAGCTGCAGCAACTCGGCCTGTGTAGCCGCCGCTTAGATAAATCGAAGCATTCTCAACTGCGGGGATCAGTGTCTTTGCGCTCCCGGCGGAGCACCTCGCCTCAGTCACCCCGGTAAAGCCTGTTTACCGCAACTCAGTCTGTGGCTAGGCCCCGGATCGCCAGTTTTACGTTTGCGTCTTCCACTCACGCCAGTGTGCAGACTCCCTCACTCTCCGCGCGGCGCAGACAGCACGCTTTCCGATTGCTGACATCGAGATTCGTCTTGCCCTCAATCCGAATACGGCCGCCAACGTTGACTCCTGGCCCGAGCAGGATCTTTATGGACTCGACATTTGCATCCGAGACCACAAGCGACTTTTTCCTCCACAAGATTGTCTCCGGATCGGTATCGATGTCGAGACGGGCTACAAGCACGTAAGAACCTTGGGGGGGCCCGGAAAATCGCCCCCCCATCAGCATCAGTGAGGTTGGTCCCGGAGAAAAGAATGTGTGGCCCTCGTCGCTCAGGAGCGTGATCTCAACCCCCTTGGGGTGGCGAAGAACTGCGCAGGTCGATCACCCGTCCCTTGATGTGGAATCGTGGGAAGTGGAGCGAAACTCAGATCGATGCCGGCCAGTTCTTCTCCGGCGCGGACTGCGAGCTCGGTAGCGCGGTTAAAATCGCTTGCAGCGGGATCGTAAAGAGGCACGTAAGCCTTATCTTTTCCGGCGAGCGGCGCCGGGTGGGAGCTCGTGGTGCGAAGATAGTACCTCCCCGGAAGCAGGCCCTGCCATTCGGTACTCGCCGCGCTTATTCGTTGAAGCTGAACCCATCTCCTCTAACTCGCGCTTGCCATCGCGATAGGCAAATTTCATCGCCTGCAGATAGACACCGGAAAGTGGTGATTTGGTTTCATCCGTGACGCGTCCCGCAATGATCCCTCCGGGCATTAAGGAAATAATCGCGTCTTCGACGTGTTGAGCCGGGGCAAGGACCACAATACCGAATCCGGGCCCGAAGGATGGTCCGGACTTGTGTAGCTGTCGCGCGACGCCCGCAGAACGTACCGGCCAGGTTCCAGATTGTCGATCGCAAACCGGCCATTAGCGTCCGTGTATGCGGGGTTGGGCTCCATTCCACCGCCCGCCAACAAGCTTGTCGCAGAGATCTCAGCCGCCCTTACAAGCTGACCGCTAACTGCATCTACGACCGTGCCCGCCACAGCGCATCTTTGACTGTGCGTTGGATAGGCTCTGTGCGCTCGCGCTTGCGAGAAGTGCGCCCAGGATTACAACCACGACAGTTCGATGGTTTCGAATGCTCATTTCGAATGCTCTTCTAAGGAGGAAATTCAGCCTGCCCTCAGAAGAACAGGCCGTGGTTGAGGATGGAGCAAGAATCGCGGTAGCTGCTCCGACTTAGAACGGTTGAGCGCAGACATATTGCTCGCCCCATCCCAACGTTATTTCGAACTCAGAGTCAGACTGCTCGTATAGACGGAGTCGTTCCCAGAGTTCCCTGCAACGCCCGCAAGATATAGAGAGTGATTTTTCCCGCGTTCTTCTTGGGCGGTATCCAATCAATCGCAAACGTGACATGCTTGGTCTTGCCCTGCTGGTCGTTCACTTGAGCCGCGTAGCTCTTCGTTCCTCGTTTCCGGAACATCGCTCAGTTTGTCGGTTGCCTTGAAACCTCCCGTGCCGGTGGTTGGTTTGGAGGCCTGAACCGACGTCATTTCATAGCCCTAGGCGTTGGCGCTTGCGTCGGTGACGGTGACTTTCAGGTGATGTTTGACGCCGGGTTGATACTGAGTTCCAGCCGAGGAGGTAACCGCAATCTTTCCGCCCCCGCCCCGCCGCCGTGGCAGTCGGCACAGGTGCCCTCGCCCGAAGCACCGGTCTTGCCAAGCGGAGGATTGTTGGAAAAGGACCATACCATCGACTGAATCGCAACGATTAGGAACAGGGCCAGAAATGCGATTAGGTAGCTGCTCCTTCGAGTGGTTGTAGCTTCTTTCATGGTTCATTGGAACCTCGTTCTGGGAGGTGGGTTCCGGCTGTGGCCGGCCACGACCAAATGGCGCCCGGCACATTCGCCACGTTTCTTGCCGAGCGGGCTTCGGATCTCCCGCAGGCGTAGCGGACGAACTGACTTGCAGTCTAGGCTGAAGGGTGTTAGCGGGCTGTGATTCGCATCATCTTACTCGAACTGCCCTGTCGAACACGCAGAATCATAGATTGCCCAAAATGGGCCGACTGTTCAAAACTGCACAGTTCCGGAAAATATTGGGGGCTTAGACTGACAAATTGGTATAGTATCCAGGACTTGTCACCCGCAGAAAACTGGCTTATCTCGTGTGGGGTCGTAGTAGAGAAATACCACATGAAGAGATATCAAGAGAACATACGACGGATTACATGTAGTGCAGGACTGTTCTTGGGCCTGGGAGTTGTGGGCTGTGGGAGCACGCCGACGACGCCAGCGCCGAGTTTTGCATTCGTTGCAAACACGAATTCCAATGCCATTACGGCGTTTCAGGTCGATCCCATA
>Ga0210401_10000879_pt1 | contig 36231 bp, 30 predicted proteins | sample IncBWH32MmetaG_FD_150866 | JGI IMG/M metagenome (GOLD analysis project Ga0210401, IMG submission 150866) | Forest soil microbial communities from Barre Woods Harvard Forest LTER site, Petersham, Massachusetts, United States - Inc-BW-H-32-M | ecosystem: Environmental > Terrestrial > Soil >... | reverse complement strand
GGTGGTGATCGGCGCGCCGGTGTTCACCTTCCATGTCGACGGGCTCGCCGCGATCTTCGATGGCGCGGCCACGCTGTTCCAGATCACCGACGATGCCGATGCGGCGGCCATCACGCCAACGGGCACAAGCATCATCGCCACCGTGACGCCGGCGCTGTCGATGCTGCGCGACCTGCTGCCCGCCACCAAGCGCGCCGCACCGGCCGGGCGCCTGCTGCCAGGCGCCCCGCAAGCGGCCGACCCGATCCCCGTCGACGTCCTGCTGCACACGCTGTCGAACGCAATGCCCGAGCACGCCGCGCTGGTCGAGGAGGCGCCGTCGCATCGGCCGCTGATGCACAAGTTCATGCCGATGCGCGGCCAGGACAGTTTTTACACCATGGCGAGCGGCGGGCTTGGCTGGAGCCTGCCGGCCGCGGTCGGGCTTTCGCTGGGGCGGCCCGAACGCCGCACGGTCTGCCTGATCGGCGATGGGTCGGCGATGTATTCGATCCAGGCGTTGTGGACCGCGGCGCAGCGGAAGCTGCCGCTCACGATCGTCGTCATCAACAATCTGGGCTATGGCGCGATGCGCTCGTTCAGCAAGGTCATGCAGGTGCGGAACGTGCCGGGGCTGGAGCTTCCCGGCATCGACTTCGTCAAGTTGGCCGAGGGTATGGGCTGTGACGCGCAACGCGTCGCCAGAGCATCCGAGCTTGCGCCGGCGCTCGCGCGCGGCCTGTCGCATCACGGTGTCAGCGTGATCGAGGTGATGGTGGATTCGGCGGTGCCGCTGCTCTATGCGCAGAGAAGCTGACCGCGCCTCAATCCTTCACGAGGCCAAAAAGCCGCCGTCAGCGGCCAGCACCAGACCCACCACGTGGGAAGCCGCCTCAGGAAGCGCCTGGAGGTACCAAAGTAGCGAGCCGGCTCTCGGATGCCAGCTCTGCGCATTGGCCGGGGATTCTTTGACCTTGCGCGAGAGCACACTCGCAAAAGGTAGTATACATCAACTGGGGCAACTTTTGGAGGAACGCCATGAAACAGAGAGGTCTTGGAAAGTTTGCCATTATGGCCTCGGCCTTCGCATGCGCAGCAGTACTGTCCTTCGGCTGGTCTGAGCAAAGCGGCGTCTCGCTGTCGATCGAGAGCGCTCAGGCGCGGGCCGGTCGCCCGCTCACTCCCGTGAGCGGTGCGGGTGTTGCACGTCGACATACGCGGCGGGCACTGGTCGGCGTAGGCGTCGCAGGCACGGCTGGCGCTATCGCCACTGCACCTTACCACGCAGGCAGTGGGCCCAACGCGTTTTATGGCGATGGATGGGAGGACTACGCCGGCCGCAACGGCATTGTCTGTGGACCTGGTACCTTGTTCCGCGGGCAAGATGGCTACCTGCATCCCTGTCAGTAAAATAGAATGGAAGGAAAGAAGGCGGCTCGATGAGCCGCCCTCTTTGAAATCGCTGGCACGTCTACGGAGCGACTTGCGGCTTTCTATCTCCCATATGTCTCGCGCATCCTTGCCTGGATCTTGGCCATGCCGCCGATCCAGCGGTCGTAATTCTCGGTCTTCTTGCGCATGTAGCCGAGCACCTGCGGATGCGGCAGGATCAAAAACGTCTCCTGTTCGATACCGGCGAGCGCATCTTTTGCGACCTGCTCCGGCGCGAGGTCACCGTCGCCGGACTGCGGCCCCTTCGGGATCGAACGGAGCATGTTGGTGTCGACACCCTGCGGACACAGGATCGAGACGCGGATATTGTCGGCCTGATGCGAGATCGCGAGATTTTCCGCAAAGCCGACCGCGGCGTGCTTGGTGGCCGAATAGGCCGGGCTGCCGACCTGCGACAACAGGCCGGCCGCCGAGACCGTGTTGAGGAAATAGCCGCCGCCACGCGTCTTGTACCGTGGCACGAGGTGCCGCGCCGCGTAGACATGGGCCATCACATGGATGGCCCAGCTGCGCTGCCACGGCTCATCCGAGGTGCCGCCGGCATTCACCGATCTGGGATCGAAACCGCCGCCGACGCCCGCATTGGAGCAGAACAGTGCAATCGGACCGAACTGCCGCTCGGTCTCGTCGATGACGTGAAAAATATCCTTTTCCTGCGCGACGTCGCATTTGAACGCGGCGCCATCGATGGTGCCGGCCACAGCGCGCGCGGCGTGGCTATCGAGATCGGCGACGATCACCTTCGCAGCAGCAGCGCGGTGAAATTCCTCGCACAGCGCCTTGCCGATGCCGTTGCCGCCGCCGGTGACGACCACGACCTTGCCGGCCACCTGCATCGGCCACCTCCCGGAATGAGCCCAAGCCGATTCAGGCCAGGACCAGATCGAGCACCGCCGTATAATGGCATCCCGCGCCCAAAAGCACAAAGCAGTGCCAGATCACATTCTGGAAGCGGAGCCGCCGCCAGGCATGAAAGATCACGCCGAGGCTGTAGAGCACGCCGCCCGCAATGACGCAGGCCAGCGCCGAGGTCGGCAGCGCCGTGATGGCGGAATCATACAGCATGGCGCCGCTCCAGCCGAGAGCGAGATAGAGCCCGACGGCCAAACGGTCGAACCGGCCGGGCCAGCGCAGTTTTAGCACGATGCCCCATATTGCAACGCACCACACCCCGATCAACAAGGCATAGGCGAACAGGCTCTGCTTCAACTCCACGATGAACGGCGTGTAGGTCGCCGCGATCAGGACATAGATCGCCGAATGATCGAAGCGGCGCAGCACCCATTTGGTCGGGGACACCGGCCAGAGATTATAGGTTGCCGAGAACACCAGCATCGACAACAGGCCCGCGACATAGATCGAGACCACGACCATGTCGACCGTACCGGCGTAGATCGCGGTCAGCACGATCAGCACCGTGGCTGCGATGAGGCCCGTACAAAATACCGATGGCGTGGACGACGCCGTCGGCGATCAGCTCGGCGCGATCATAATTCCAGCGGATCGCGCCGGTCGCGGCGTGAATGGAGGTGGAGGCCAGTTGCTTCAGTTGAAAGATCGTCATGGGCAGTCCAAGGCGGTCGCATCTTGAATTCGGTCTGTCGAGGTCGGCGAACGGTTCAAGCTCACATACCCCGGCAATCGCGTCCGAATTGTGAAGCTTGATTTTAAGGCGATAATCGCCACTTTTCGCTTAAATTTCCCGCCCCGTGTTAACACGAGTTCGTATGAGGCCAAGCCTGTCCGACCTGATCGAGGAAGCGCGCCTGTCGGCGCGCGCGCTGCTCGACTATGGTGAACATCTGTTCAGTCCGACCATTCGACTTGGCGTCACCGGCCTGTCGCGTGCCGGCAAGACGGTGTTCATCACCGCGCTGATCCATGGGCTGACGCGCGGCGGCCGCTTCCCGGTGTTCGAGGCTTTTGCCACCGGGCGCATTGCGCGTGCGCGCCTCGAGCCGCAGCCCGATGACGGCGTGCCGCGCTTTGCCTATGAGAGCCATCTCAAAAGCCTGACTGAGGAGCGCGGCTGGCCAAGCTCGACGGTCGATATCAGCGAGTTGCGGCTCGTCATCGATTATCAGCGACAAAATGGCGCGGACCGCACGCTCACGCTCGACATCGTCGACTATCCCGGCGAATGGCTGCTCGACCTGCCGCTTTTGGCCAAGAGCTACGAACAATGGTCCAGCGAGAGCCTCATGCTGTCGCGCGACAAGCCGCGCGCCGAGCTCGCCGGGGCTTGGCACGCGCATCTCAAGACGCTGCGGGCGGAGGCGCAGGAAGACGAGCAGGCGACGCTCAAGGCCGCAAAACTGTTCACCGATTATTTGCGCGCCTGCCGCGACGAGCGCTTTGCCATGAGCCTGTTGCCGCCCGGCCGCTTTTTGATGCCCGGCAATCTCGCCGGCTCGCCGGCGCTGACCTTCGCGCCGCTCGATGTTCCGCTCGACCGTGAGCCGCCGGAAGGCTCGCTCTGGGCGATGATGGCCAGGCGTTACGAGGCTTACAAGAACATCGTGGTGCGTCCATTTTTCAGGGATCACTTTGCCCGCCTCGATCGCCAGATCGTGCTGGTCGACGCGCTCGCCGCGTTCAACTCCGGGCCTGAGGCCCTGCACGATCTCGAAGCCGCGCTTCAAGGCATTCTCGATTGCTTCCGGGTCGGGCGCTCGACGATCCTCTCAACCCTGTTCCGGCCGCGCATCGACCGCATCCTGTTCGCGGCCACCAAGGCCGACCATCTGCACCATCAGAGCCACGACCGGCTGGAAGCCGTGCTGCGCCACGCGGTCTCCGCGGCAGCGGAAAAGGCCGAAGCGACGGGGGCCGCGATCGACGTGGTCGCGCTCTCGGCCGTCCGAGCCACGCGGGAGGCGCTGGTCGAGCGCGGCCGCGACAAGCTTCCCTCGCTGCTCGGGACGCCGGCCCCGGGCGAGACCGGCAATGGCGAGACGTTCGACGGCAACACCGAAGTCGCGACGTTTCCGGGCGATCTGCCGCTCGACGCGGAAGCGCTGTTTGCCGGCGAAGGCGCTTTTCGTGGTCTCGCTCACAATGCCGCCGACAACACCGATTTCCGCTTCCTGCGCTTTCGCCCGCCCTTGCTCGAACGCGACGGAACCGGTGAGCCCGTCCTGCCCCATATCCGCCTCGACCGCGCCCTCCAGTTCCTGATCGGAGATCGACTGAAATGAGCGAGCGCCCGCAAAACCGACGGCCCGCGACCTTCCGGCTCGATGATCCCGGCGTCGTGGTCGTCGATGCCGACGAGGCCGGCCGTCCCGAACGCGGCACGGTGCGGGTCACGCCGGAATCCGACCCTGCGCTGCTGCCGGTCCCGATCGCGCCGCCAGCCGTCGTCAGGCGGCGTTTCCGCTGGGGCACGCTGTTCTGGACCGCGACATCCGGTCTGGTCCTGCTCGGACTGGGCCTCGGCGTCGCCAATCTGGTGCAGGACCTTTTCTCACGCAGCGAAAGTCTCGGCTATGTCGGCCTGGCTCTCGCACTCGCAGCGGCGCTGGCGCTTGCCGTCGTCGTCGGACGCGAGGTCTTTGGGCTGGCGCGGCTGGCTGCGATCGAAAAGCTGCATCAGCGTGCCGCCGAGGTGCTCGCGAGCGATGATCGCGCGGCGAGCCGGGCCGTCGTGAACGATCTGATCAAGCTCGCGCACCAGAACCCGCAACTGGCGCGCGCCGGTGCTGCGCTCAAGCGACACGGGGCGCAGATCATCGACGGCGCCGACATGGTCCGGCTCGCCGAGCGCGAACTGATGACCCCGCTCGATGCCGAGGCGCGGCGGCTGGTGTCGCAGGCCGCGCAGCGCGTCTCCATCGTCACCGCGATCAGCCCGCGCGCCATGATCGACGTACTCTTTGTATTCGTCGCCGCGCTGCGGCTGATCCGGCAATTGGCGCGGCTCTATGGCGGACGGCCGGGCACGCTCGGCATGATCGCGCTGCTGCGTCACGTCATCGCGCATCTGGCGATCACCGGCGGCGTCGCTGCGAGCGACAGCCTGATCCAGCAGATGCTCGGCCACGGCGTGGCGGCAAAACTCTCGCAACGGCTTGGCGAAGGCATGCTGAACGGCCTCTTGACCGCGCGGCTTGGGCTCGCGGCGATCGAGGTCACGCGGCCGCTGCCGTTCGCGGCGCTGCCCCGGCCCGCGCTATCAGACCTCGCCAAGGATCTCCTGCGCAAGCGCGAGAACGAGGAGTGATTTCAAGCAACAGCGCGAGCGCGCACCTCGCCTGCCAGCACGCGCCAGCGGAACAGCGGCGAGTCGGGCGGCGGCGCGAGCTCCGGCGTCCAGCCGGTCAGCTTCTCCAGCGCGTAGCTGTCCATGACGACGCCCCGCCACACCCGCGCGACGCGCTCCCGCGGCTCTCGCACCGCCGTCGTTGCGCTCCACAGCGGCGACTGGTCGTCCGGCTCGCGCGCAACGTAGAGCCCGACATGCCCCGCGATCAGCGCTATGCCGGGATCGGCAAAACCCTGGAAGCGGCCGCGCTCATTGATCTGGATCACGGGCACGCGGCCATTGAAGAACCAGCGCAGCATCGCATAGGTGCGATAGTCAGTGGTCGCGATCCAGGTCGCGCCGGTTTTTTTCAGCTCGGCCTCGGTGCGCGCGACGACGGTCTCATAGCCGGCCTCGCCGCCGATCGGATCGGCCCGCCCGATGAAGTTCCAGGGCGCTGCGACGTAATAGAGGAACACCAGCACCACCGTGGCGATACCGGTGACGATTGCGGTGCGCGCCCAGAACACCGTCGACCGGATCATCCATCCCGGAAAACCCTCCCGTGGCAGCATCGCGATATTCACGGCCGCCGCAGCAAAGCCTGTTGGCCACATGAACATCGGCCAGGTGTCTCCGACCCTTAAGCTCAGCGACTTCCACAGGAAATACAGGAAGGGAACGCTGACCGCGGTCGACAGCAAGATGGCGACCGCATCGCCGTTCCGATAGCCGCGCCAGGTCATGAGCACGAGCCCCGACAAGGTCACCGGCAGCAGCACAAAACCGACCAGGCCGAACTGCAGGCCGATATAGTCGCCGACGGTGCGCAGCGAGACGTCATGGGTCGCGGTCGCGCGCACCAGCTGGAATTTGAACGAGACCCAGTCGTGCTGGGCGTTCCAGATCACGACCGGCGAGAACAAAGTCAGCGCGATCAGCGTCGCGATCCACGGATAGGGGCTCGTCAGCCAGCGCGTGCGCCAGGATGGCACCAGCATGAAGGCGAGCACCGCCGGGAGCATCAGCACGACGGTGAATTTCGACAGCAGTGCGAGTCCGCCAAAGAAGCCGGCGGCGAGCCACCAGCGCCCATCGCCGCTCTCGGCGAGACGGACCAGCGACCACATCATCGCGACCGCGAACGGGATCAGCGCAATGTCCGGCGAGACCTTGGCCATCAGCAGGCCGTAATAGAGCGCAGCCTCCATCATCAGCACGGCGAGCACGATCGCGCGCGTGCTGCCGACGACGCGGCGGACGATGTCGGCGAGCAGGAGCTGGCTCACCAGCATGGCCAAAATGCCGGCGAAGCGCACGCCAAAATTGGTATCGCCGAAAATCGTGGTGCCTAGTCGGATGAACCAGGCGATCATGGGTGGGTGATCGAGGAAGCAGAGCACGCTCTCCTTCGACCAGGTCCAGTAATAGGCCTCGTCGGTGCGCAGATCGAGCAGACAGGCGTAGGCGATCCGGAGCGCCGTCATTGCGGCGACGATGCCGATCGCCATGGCCAGTTGACGGCGGGCCAAACGGTCCGGTTTGTCGGCTGGAAGCGGGGATGAAGCTGGTGTCACGGCGCGCTTTTCTCCGACTGATCGGAGGGTGTCAACGTCACGGAGAGAATGTTTCTGCTTTCGCTTCTCGCCGACATGTGAGAAGGCACGGAGGCGTCATTGCCGGGAAGGTGAACCAATGCCGCAACGGAGACGGAATATCATGGGCCTCCTGCTGATCGAGGGTTGAAACGCGCATGATTGCGCCCCACCAGGAGGAGATCGTGGGCTCACTCCGCGGCATCGGCGTGCGGCAGATCAGGCTGGCCTGCGGGCTGGTGCTGTTGGCCTATCTGCTCAGCCATTTCCTCAATCACGCGCTCGGCAACATCTCGCCTGACGCGATGGCCGCGGGCGTCTACTACCACACGCTGTTCTGGCGATTCCTCCCCGTGGCCGTCACGCTGTATGCCGCCGCGACGATCCACGCCGGCCTCGGGCTCTGGGCGCTCTACCAGCGCAGGGAGTTTCACTGGAAGGCGATCGAGCCGCTGCAACTCGTGCTCGGCCTCTCCATTCCCGCGCTGATCGTGGCCCATGTGGTCGGCGTCCGGCTCAGTTACACCCTGTTCGGACATGACAAGTTCTATCCGCAGGTCCTCTACGGATTCTGGATGGGACCGCCCGGCCGGCTCTTCGTGATCACAGCCGTGCTCATCATTGCCTGGCTGCATGGTTGCATCGGGCTGCATTTCTGGCTCCGCATGAAGCCGTTCTACGCGCGCGCGAAGCCGCTTCTGTTCGCGGCCGCGCTGCTGGTGCCGACGCTGGCCCTGCTCGGGATCTATCAGGCGGGCCGGACTGTGGCCGCCGAGAGCGCCAGTCACGACTGGCAGGCGAGCAATCTTTCGCCGCGGCAGATGGGAACGCCGGCCGAGCAGCAGACGCTGGAGCGGATCACTGGCGCTTCCCTGCTCGGCTATCTCGGCCTGGTTGGCCTCGTGCTGCTGGCGCGCGGCGCGCGCACGCTGCTGGAGCGGCGCGGCGGCATGATCACGCTGTCCTATGGCAATGGCCGGACCATCCGGGTCGCCAAGGGCTTGAGCGTGCTCGAGGCGAGCCTGCGCTACAACGTGCCGCATGCAAGCATGTGCGGCGGCCGCGCCCGCTGCTCGACCTGCCGGATCCGCGTGATCGGCGACAGCAGCGCGCTGCCCGTGCCGTCGCAGCGGGAGGCCTTTGTGCTCGGGCGGGTCGGCGCCGCCGATCCGTCGATCCGGCTCGCCTGCCAGCTCAGGCCGACCACGGACCTCTCGTTCTTCCAACTGTTCACGCCGAGCACGATTTCGGCCAGTGCCCATGCGGCACATCCGCAGCGCATCGGCCAGGAGCGCTATCTGGTCAGCCTATTCGTCGACATGCGCGGTTCGACCCAGCTTGCGGAAAAGCGCCTGCCGTTCGACACGGTGTTCATCGTCAACCGCTTTCTCGCCGCCGTGTCGCAGGCGGTGATCGATTGCGGCGGCCAGCCCAATCAATTCATCGGCGACGGCATGCTGGCGCTGTTCGGATTGACGGCGCCCCCGCAGGCGGCGTGCGGCCAGGCCGTGCGGGCCGCCGCCACGATCGCGAACAATGTCGCGGAGCTGAACCAGTTTCTCGCGCACGACCTGCATGAGCCGATCCGCTTCGGCATCGGCATCCATGGCGGCGAGGTCATCGTCGGCGATATCGGCTACCGCAATCACATGGTGTTCACGGCGCTCGGCGATGCGGTCAATGTCGCAGCCCGGCTGCAGGACATGACCAAGGGGCTTTCCTGCGAGGCGATCCTCTCGGACGAGGTCCGCCTCGCCGCAGGTCTCGAAGCCGACGACCTGCCGCAGCAGGAGGTCGAGATCCGTGGCCGCGCCGAGCCGATGACGGTTCGTGTGGTGGCGAGCGCGGCTGATCTGTCCGCGCTGCTGGATCGGAAGGCGACGGTCGCAGCGTAAGGCCGGTGCGCAGGGCACTGGAGTCAGGCGAGGCGCCTGGCGCCGGCGACGCACATCACGACGATGGCCGTGGATGCGATCATGGTCCAGGCGATCGGCTCACGGAGAAGCACGGCGGCGAGGAACAGCCCGAAGAAGGGCTGCAACAGCTGCAGCTGGCTGACGCCGGCGATGCCGCCGAGCGCAAGGCCGCGATACCAGAACACGAACCCGACCAGCATGCTGAAGACCGAGACATAGGCGAGGCTGATCCAGGCGGCTGCGCCGATGCCGCCAAAACCATGCGGCAGGTTGAACAGGGCGATCGCAGCCATCATCGGCAGTGACAGCAACAGGCTCCAGGAGATGACCTGCCAGCCGCCGAGCCGGCGCGACAGCGTCGCGCCTTCGGCATAACCCAGCCCACAGAGCAGAATGGCGGCGATCATCAGGAGATCGCCCACCAGCGACCCGCCGTCGCTTCTGGATAACGCGAAGCCCGCCACGGTCCCTGCGCCCAGGATCGAGAACAACCAGAAGGCGGGTCTTGGGCGTTCACCTCCGCGCAGGACGCCAAAGATGGCGGTTGCGAGCGGCAGCAGGCCGATGAACACGATCGAGTGGGCCGCCGTGATATGCAAAAGCGCGAGCGCGGTCAGCAGCGGGAAGCCGATGACCACGCCGAGCCCCACGATGGCCAGCGGGAGCGCATCGCTGCGCGCCGGTCGCCTCTCGCGAAGCACGAGCAGAAAGATCGCGCCCAGCAGCGCGGCGATCACGGCGCGCGCCGAGGTGAGAAAGACAGGCGAGAAATCCGCGACGGCGACGCGCGTGGCCGGCAGCGATCCCGAGAAGATCATGACACCGAGGAGGCCGCTGCCCCAGCCTGCGCTTGTCCGTTCCATGTGTCCTCACTTTCCCAGTCCGTTCGCAGTAACGGCCGAAGGCTGGCACGACCAGGAACAATGAAGTACAATTCCACCGAACTGTATGGTCAAGGTCACCCGTACAGTCTGATGGAGCCGGATCGTGAGCGATGCGCAGATGACGCGGACGGAAACGCTGATGAGCGCCATCCGCAGCAAGATCGCAAACCGGGCGCTCGGACCCGGCGATCGCGTGCCGTCGGTTCGACGTTTTGCAGAAACCATGGGCGTCTCGCCATCCACCGTGGTCGAGGCGTATGATCGCCTTGCGGCCGAAGGCATCATCCGGGCGCGGCGGGGCTCCGGCTTCTATGTCACCGGCGCCAATCTGCCGCCGATGGCCCTGACCGGGATCGGACCGTCGCGCGAGCGCGATGTCGATCCCTTCTGGGTCTCCAGGCAGTCGCTCGATGCCGTTGCGTCCTTTCTCAAGCCCGGCTGCGGCTGGCTGCCGGCCGACTGGATGCCGAATGCCGCGCTTCGGAGAGGATTGCGGGCACTCGCCCGTGCCGATGACGCGGTGCTGTCGGACTACGGCAGCACTCGTGGCTCGCTGCGCTTGCGCCGCCTGCTGCTCGGCCGGTTCGCCGACGAAGGCATTGCTGCAACGGCCGACCAGATCATTCTGGCGGCATCCGGGACGGATGCCGTCGATCTGATCTGTCGTTTTCTGTTGCGATCCGGAGACACCGTCCTTGTCGACGATCCCTGCTACTTCAATTTTCAGGCGCTGTTGCGCGCGCATCAAGTCAACGCCATAGGGATTCCCTTTACTCCGATGGGACCGGACATGTCCGCATTCGAGCAGGCCCTCATCGCCGACAATCCTCGCCTCTACATCACGAACTCAGCGCTCCACAATCCGACCGGCGCCACTCTCTCTCCCCAGACCGCGCATCGCCTGCTCAGCATGGCGACGGCGCACGGGCTGACAATTGTCGAAGACGACATCTTTGCGGATTTCGAACCCACACCGTCGCCACGCTTCGCCGTTCTCGACGGCCTCGATCGCGTCATCAGGGTCGGCAGCTTTTCCAAGACGCTCTCCGCCTCGGTGCGCTGCGGCTATATCGCGGCCCGGGCCGACTGGATCGACGGACTGGTCGATCTCCAGATCGCCACCAGTTTCGGCGGTCCGAGCCCGGTCGCAGCTGAATTGGTCACGCGCGTCCTGACGGGCGGCAGCTATCGCAAGCACATGGATGAGGTGCGTCAACGTCTGACGCGCGCCAGGAAGGAGACGATCGATCGTCTGGCGCCACTCGGCCTCGTTCCCTGGATCAACCCGCGCGGCGGCTTCTATCTGTGGTGCCGTTTGCCCGACGGGCATGATGCGGTTGCAATCGCGCGGCGCTGCCTGGAGGAAAAGGTCATTCTTGCGCCGGGAAACGTGTTCAGCGTCTCCCAGACAGCAACCTCATTCCTTCGCTTCAACGTCGCGCAATCGGGCGACAGGCGAATCGTAGCGGCCCTCAAGAGAGCGATGGCAGCGTGATGGGCTTCGCTTCGAGCTCAGTCCGGCAGCCAGGGCTACCTTCGCCTCGAAGGTCGGTGAGTGGGTCCGGCGTCCTGGTCACGGTGCTTGTCGCCGTTGTCGGGGAAATTCCACTTATCGTCCGGTACAGATTTTCCGGAGCCGGCTCTAAGGCCGCCGGCGCCGCCGTCGTCTGCGTCCGACACGATCAACAAACTCGGCTCCGAGTTCGTGGCCCCGTCTCCATCGCAGGCGACACAGGCTCGAGTGGCCTCGAGAAGATGAGGGTGGAACTCAGCAGGAACGTCGTCATCTTCTACGACAACGTTCACGCTGCGCTCCGACACGTCGGTGACCACACAGTCCCGCGGCAACGAACCCGGATAATATTTGATCTTCGCGAGCCTCTTGTAGGGCTCGCGCCGATCTCCCAGGCGTTTTCGTCGATCCAACACCATGTCGATCTCGAGGTGTGTCCGATTTCAGGTTAGAGAAAAAAGCTGGAGTTTGTCTGAAGCATTTATCCCAAACTTTACCTGTTCGTTTTGGGGGCTGTTTACCGCGTTTTTTCACAATCCAACGTGAGTCGACTGCCCGGCGTTGGCCAGGGGCGACAGCGAGCCGGACGACGAAGGGCTGTGGCTATGGATTCCGGGCTCGACGCTTCGGCGCACAATTGCGAAGCGTCCGCCTCGCCCGCTGCGCTCGCCCTGGTTGCGGCCCTTGCATCACCGATTTCGTATACCTTGCCGGAGGAGTCCGCCGCCTTCAAAGGCGGTCCCGGCGTCGACGTGGTGAAGAACAACTGTACTGCCTGTCACTCGGCCGATTACATCAACACCCAGCCGCGGGCGGCGAAGGACAAGAAGGGCTTTTGGCAGGCCGAGGTGACCAAGATGATCAAGGTCTATGGCGCCCCGATCGAGGACGCCGATGTCGCAAGGATCGTCGATTACCTCGCCACAACCTATTGAGAGGGGCCGGCAGGCCTCAAACCGTCCCAGGCCTCGAAACGGGTGTCGGAATCGACGAATCCGGTTGATCGCTACGCCAAATGTCACCGAAGTTGTGAAAAGCTCCGAAACTGCCACGATATTGGGGGGGTTTGGCCAAATCCTGCCATTGTTTGCGCTATCAAGCCTAAGTTAACCGGCGTATCCTCCCGCGCCGAACAGGACGGTGTTGCGGGGACCGGCTGCTCGTTTCGTTTCGATCTCGCGGAGACTGGGAATGGCTAAAGGTACGGTCAAGTGGTTCAACCCGACCAAGGGCTATGGATTCATCCAGCCCTCATCTGGCGGGAAGGACGTGTTCGTTCATATTTCTGCTGTGCAGAAGGCGGGGCTTTCCACCCTCAACGAAGGACAGTCAATCGAGTACGAAGAAATTGCCAATCGCGGCAAGACCTCGGCTGAAAATCTCAAGGTCTAGAGCCGCCGATTTGAAGTCCTTGCGGCTCACACGCGGCAACTTCACGTCCGGAGGACTTCAAATCGGAATGCGGTTACTTAACTCCGGAGCCTGGTAGCTCCACCGGCGCGCGGCGGCAGGCGTTGCCGCACGCCTTTTCAAAGCGATGCTTCCGAGCCCATGTATCGGCGGCACGGGAGCCTTTTCGAGCGAAGTGGGCAGCGGTTCGCGTGCGGGAAACGCGACAAGACGAGCAGCTAGTTCTCCGCGACCCATTGCGCCACGGTCATGACATCGGGCGCCTGCGCGTAGCCGCGCGGCCACATGTCGACGACCCACTCGACCTTGGTCGCGCGCTCCACCAGCACCGCCGTGTTATGCGGCGTCTGCAGCACCAGGATGTTGCCGCGATAATGCGGGTCGCCGACGAAATGGTATTTGAAGAGGCCCCATTCCTGCATCACCAGCAGCAGGCTCGTGGTGTTGCGTGTGGTGTCCCAGCAGTCGTAATTGTGCTTGTCGTCGAAGTAGCGGAAATCCGCCTTCGCGACGCGCTTGTCGGTGCCGATGACCGGTCCGACCCGGCGATCGAACCAGATCACCGCCTTTTGCACCGCGTCCCGTTCGGCCACAGCCGACGCCTTGCCCGCGGCCATGACTCTGGTGAGCGCAGCGCGATCGGCGGCGGAGAAATCGAGGATCTCGCGGCGCCGGCAGCCAAAACTGTAGCAGACGGTCATCCGTGCCGCGCTCGGCGGAAAGATCGACACCGTGGTGTAGAGCGCCGCCTGCTGCGAGGTCAGCTCCGCGGCCGCTACGGGCGACACGGCAGCGGCAACAGCCGATGCGAGGGCCGACAGCACAAGGCCCCAGGCCGCTCGGGGATTGCCGGGCCGATCGCGCAATTGCGGTCGCGTCGTCTGCATGATGCTGCGCGCCTTAAAAAATGACCTGGAAAACAATCGAAGCCGTTTCAACGCAGCACGACCGGCTGCATGATGGCTGAACGGGACCTTGATGTCACCCCGAGATGACCAATCCATTGCCGCTCCCCCCATTTGCAGCGTCCTACTCACCGGACGATGGCGTTATTGCGGCGAAGCTGCTCGCTGATGCCGGCCTGAGCGCCGCGCAGGAGCAGCGCATCGACGGAACCGCGAGCCGGTTGATCGAAGCGATCAGGCGCCGGGATGACCGGCGCGGCGGAGTCGAGGACATGCTGCGCGAGTTCGCGCTGTCGACAAAAGAGGGCCTTGCCCTGATGGTGCTGGCGGAAGCGCTGCTTCGCGTGCCGGATTCGCATACCGCCGACCATTTCATCGAGGACAAGCTCGGCGAAGGCGATTTCGTCCATCACGAGACCAAGTCGAGCGCGTTCCTGGTCAATGCGTCGGCCTGGGCGCTGGGATTCTCGGCACGGGTGATCCAGCCCGGCGAGACTCCGGAAGGAACGATCGGGCGACTGGTCAAACGGCTGGGGGCACCTGCGGTACGCGCGGCAACACGACAAGCAATGCGCCTGATGGGGAGCCATTTCGTGCTCGGCGAGACCATCGAGGCCGCGCTTGCGCGGGCCGCACCGCAAGCCGCGACCGGCTCGCGCTATTCCTTCGACATGCTCGGCGAAGGCGCACGCACGGCCGATGACGCCGCGCGCTACTTCGATGCCTATGCGACAGCCATCGCGGCGATCGGCCAAGCCGCGGGCAACCGCCCGCTCCCGGACCGTCCTGGCATCTCGGTCAAACTGTCCGCGCTGCATCCGCGGTTCGAGGCCATCAGCCGCGGCCGCGTGATGGCGGAACTGGTCCCGCGCCTGGTCGATCTGGCGCGCCGCGCCAAGACCTTTGACCTCAACTTCACCGTCGACGCCGAGGAAGCCGACCGGCTGGAGCTGTCGCTCGACGTCATCGCGGCCGCCGCGCGCGATGCCTCGCTCGGGGGCTGGGACGGCTTTGGGCTTGCGATCCAGGCCTATCAGAAGCGCGCCAGCGCGGTGATCGACTACGCCGACGATCTCGCGAAGGCCCTCGGCCGCCGGCTTATGGTGCGCCTCGTGAAGGGCGCCTATTGGGACACCGAGATCAAGCGCGCGCAGGAGCGCGGCCTGGGCGGCTATCCGGTTTTCACCCGCAAGGCGATGACCGACCTGAACTACATCGCCTGCGCGCGACAATTGCTGGCGTTGCGGCCGCGCCTGTTCCCGCAATTCGCCACCCACAATGCGTTGACGGTCGCAACCCTGCTCACGCTGGCTGGAGACGATGGCGGCTTCGAGTTCCAGCGCCTGCACGGCATGGGCGAGGCCCTCTACGAGCGCCTCGCCGAAGATCGGCCTGACCTTGCCTGCCGGACCTACGCGCCGGTCGGCAGTCACCGCGATCTGCTTGCCTATCTGGTCCGGCGGCTGCTCGAGAACGGCGCCAATTCCTCGTTTGTCGCGCTCGCAGCCGACGATGCCGTGCCGGTCGCGCGCCTGCTGCGGCGGCCCGCCGAGATCATCGGCAGCCCGGAGCGTGCGAGGCATCCCAACATTCCGCTGCCTCGCGAAATGCTGCAGCCACAACGGCTCAATTCGCGCGGCGTCGAGTTCGGCGAGCACGCCGCCCTGGAGCGGCTGCTCATCGACATCGCCGGCGAGACGGCACGCGTCATGGCGGCACCGCTGATCGATGGCCGCGCGATCGATGGCCCGTCGCGGCCGGTGCAAAGCCCGATCGACGGCGCCGCGATCGGAAGCGTGATCGAAGCAACACCGACGCAGGCGGCGCAGGCGATCGCGAGCGCCCGGGCGGGATTTCGGCGATGGGGCGCAACGGCGGCGCCTGCGCGCGCCAAACTGCTGGAGACAACAGCGGATCTCCTGGAACAGCGCGCCGCCCGCTTCATCGCGCTGCTGCAATGCGAGGGCGGCAAAACCCTCGACGACGCACTGTCGGAGGTGCGCGAGGCGATCGATTTCTGCCGCTACTACGCAGCACAGGGCAGCAAGCTCTTTGGCGAGGACGAGGCCATGCCGGGCCCGACCGGAGAGAGCAACGTGCTGCGCTTGCGCGGGCGCGGCGTCTTCGTCGCGATCTCGCCCTGGAACTTTCCGCTGGCAATCTTTTTGGGCCAAGTCGCGGCGGCGCTGATGGCCGGCAACTGCGTCGTCGCCAAGCCGGCCGAGCAGACCCCGCTGATCGCGAGCGAGGCCATCAGACTGCTGCACGAGGCAGGCATTCCGGCCTCCGCGCTGCATCTTCTGCCAGGCGACGGCCGCGTCGGCGCGGCGCTGGTCGGGCACGGCGACATTGCCGGCGTCGTCTTCACCGGCTCGACCGAGGTGGCGCGCGCGATCAACCGCGCACTTGCCGCCAAGGATGGCCCGATCGTGCCGTTGATCGCGGAGACCGGCGGCATCAACGCGATGATCGTGGACGCGACCGCACTGCCGGAACAGGTGGCGGACGATGTCGTGACATCGGCGTTCCGCTCGGCCGGCCAGCGCTGTTCGGCGCTGCGGCTGTTGTTCGTGCAGGACGACGTCGCCGATCGCATGATCGAGATGATCGCTGGAGCAGCCTCCGAGCTTGCGCTCGGCGATCCCCGCGACATCGCAACCCATGTCGGGCCTGTGATCGATGCGGAGGCAAAACAGCGGCTGGATGCACACATCGCGCGGATGACGAAGGCGGCGCGCGTGCACGTCGCAGGCCGAGCGCCCGCCGGCAATTACGTGGCGCCGCACCTCTTCGAGCTAAAGGACGCGCGCGAGCTCACCGAAGAGGTGTTCGGCCCGATCCTGCATGTGGTGCGCTACAGGGCTGACCAATCGGCGCGCGTGCTGGCTGCGATCGAAGGGTCCGGCTATGGCCTGACGCTCGGCATTCACAGCCGCATCGACGACACCGTGGAGACGGTCACTGAGCGCCTTCAGGTCGGCAATGTCTACATCAACCGCAACATGATCGGCGCGGTGGTGGGCGTGCAGCCATTCGGCGGATATGGCCTGTCAGGCACCGGTCCGAAGGCCGGCGGACCGCATTATCTCGCGCGATTTGCCACCGAGCAGACGGTCACCATCAACACCGCGGCAGCCGGCGGCAATGCGGCGCTATTGTCGGGCGAGGAGTAATTAGAGGCAGGCCGCGTTCACCGCGGCCTGGGCGTTGCCGCAGGGCAGCTGCTTCGAAAGCTGCTTGACCTTCTGCTTGGACTCCGCCTGGGCGAGCAGATCGAACACGCTGGTCGGCCGCAATTCGGTGGCGCGCTCGTAATCCTTCTCGGCCTTGCCGGGGATGTTTTGCGCCTCATAGGCCTTGGCGCGCGCGAAATAGCCCTCGACCGACTCGCGCTGGGCGATGGCGGCGCTCAGATCGTCCAGCGCCTTGGCGTAATCGTGCTTGGCGGACCAGGCGATGCCGCGCAGCAGCAGGCCCTCGGGATTGGCCGGTTGCCGCCCCAGCACGGCGTTGAGGTCGGCCATCGCGTCGTCGGCATTCTTTTGCCCGAGATAGGCGCGCGCCCGCAACAGCCGCGCCAACGTGTCGCCCGGCTTCCCGACAAGCTGATTGAGCGCGACGATGGAACGGTCATATTGTCCGGACACCAGCATCGCCAACCCCTGGCCGACCAGCGCGATCTGGTTGTTGGGGTTGCGGTCGAGCGCGTTCTTGATATCGAGCAGGCCTTCCGCGCTATTGCCCTTGGCGAGCAAAGCGAGCCCGCGCGCCGCGCGCGCGGTATCATTGAGTGGATTCAGCACGATGGCCTGATCGTAATCCGCCAGCGCCTTTTCAAGCTGGTTCAGTCCCATGTAGGTCTGACCGCGCTCGGCGAAGGCCGCACTGTCCTTTGCATCGATCGCGATTGAGCGGTCGAGATCGATCAGCGCGTCCTTGAATTTTCCTTCCGCCTGGTTGATCGAGCCGCGGCCGAAATAGGCGAGGGCGTTGTTCGGATCGAGGCTGATGGCACGGTTGAGATCGGCTTTGGCGAGTTCGGGCTGGCTCGCGCGAATTTCGACCAGGGCTCGCAGCGCCAGCGCCGACCCGTCATTCGGCTTGAGCTTGACCAGTTCGTCAACATCCTTCTGGGCGTCGGCGACGCGATTCAATCCCAACATCATGATCGCGCGAAGCCGCAGTGCGGGCTCGTTGCGGGGATCAGAGGTCAGGATCGCATTGAGCCGGGCGATCGCTTCAGGAAGCCGTTTCTGCGCGATCAGCAACTTGACCTGATCAAGCGCGCTGCCGGGCGGCACGGCTGCGGCAGGCGGCAACGCGGCCTGCGGCGTCGTCCCTGCGCCAGCGACTCCGGGTGGCGGCGCCTCCCGCACCTTGGCCAGAGCAGCCTGCATGGCGACCGCGGCCTGACGTTGTCGCTGGACCTCGGGGTTGCCGGGCAGCAGGGCAAGAAGCTGGTCGAAATCAGCAATAGCGCGGGCGTAGTCGCCCTTGGCGCTGAACGACTGCGCCCGCGCGAAATAGGCGCCCGGGTCGGGCTGTGGCGATTGCACGATGGCGCGGGTGAAATCGTCGATCGCCTTGTCGATGTCGCCCTGCCGGCGATAGATCAGACCGCGCACGGAAAAGCCGCTCGGCGCGGTCGGATTGATCGAAATGGCCGTGTTCAAATCACTCAGCGCCTTGTCGAGCTCGCCGGTTTCGAGATAGCCGCGCCCCCGGCCGACATAGGCCGGCGCAAAATCCTGGCGCAGCGCGATCGCCTGGTTGAAATCGGCCCGCGCGTCGATCCAGGCCTTCTGCTCGTTCTTGACGAGGCCACGCGAGGTGACGACGCCGGGATTATTCGGATCGAGCTGTGCGGCCTGAGTGAAATCCGAAACCGCGAGATCAAGCCGGCCGGATCGTTGATAGGCATAGGCCCGCGCCGACACCGCGACCGCCGAGCGCGGATTGAGCTGGATCGCGGCGTCGGCATCCTTGAGGGAGAGATCCGGCTTGGCGTGATTGGCATAAAACCTCGATCGGTTCACATAGGCAATCACGCGGTCATCAGCAGAGCCGGCCGCGGCATTGATGATCGCGGTGCAGGCGACCTCGACCTTTTCGGGCATGCCGCCTTTGCAGTCCTCGAGATTGCCGGCGCCCGCCGGACTTTGCTGCCAGAGAAGTCCGGCGACGAGCAGCGCCAGATAGCGCGCGCAGGACGACATTTGCGCAACTTTCCGCCCGGAGGGCGCGCGAACTCGCGCTGTCATGCCGAGGCCTTGTTGATCCATGATCGTTACAAACAGCTCTCCGCTTTGCCGGCACATCAAGCATACAGCGGTTCAGATACGCGATGTAGACGGATGTTCGGCAAGAGTTCTTTCAAAGTTTGACGGTGAAATGGCGGTTGATCCCGCACCGGCACGGCGATAAGTCCAATAAATCAACAAAACCAACGACGTCTCGGGAGCTCTGGTCCAATGGAAGACAAAGGCATTTTCGCAGGTCTCAAGGTTCTGGATTGCGCGAGTTTCATTGCAGCCCCGGCGGCCGCGACCGTGCTTTCGGATTTCGGTGCCGACGTCACCAAGATCGAGCCGCCGGGAACCGGAGATCCCTACCGCAACCTGCCGCATCTGCCGGGATATCCGGCGAGCGAGCACAACTTCGCATGGATGCTGGAGGCCCGCAACAAGAAGAGCCTCGCGCTCGATCTGTCCAGGCCGGAGGCGGAGGACGTGCTGCATCGCCTGGTCAGGGAGGCCGACGTCTTCATCACCAATTTTCCGCCTGTCGTGCGCGAGAAGCTCGGCCTCACTTACGCAAAGCTCGCGCCGCTGAACGAGCGGCTGATCTATGCGTCCTTCACCGGCTATGGCGAGAAGGGCGAGGAAGCCAACAAGCCCGGCTTCGATTCCAGCGCTTATTGGGCGCGGTCGGGCCTGATGGACCTGGTGCGCGCCGACACCAATACCACGCCCGCGCGCTCGATTGCCGGCATGGGCGACCACCCCTGCGCGATGGCGTTTTACGGCGCAATCGTCACCGCGCTCTACAAGCGCGAGCGCACCGGTAAGGGTTCGCACGTCTCCTCCAACCTGATGGCCAACGGCATCTGGGCGGCCTCGGTGCTGGCCCAGGCCAAGCTCTGCGGCGCCAAATTTGGCGAACGGCGGCCGCGCGAGCGCGCGCTGAACGCGGTGACCAACCATTATCAATGCAAGGATGGCCGCTGGCTCATCCTGTCGCTGCTCAACGAGGACCGGCAGTGGCCGACGCTCGCCCGGTGTCTCGGGCGTGAAGACCTGATCACGGACCAACGCTTCGCAACCAGAGCCGACCGTCACGCGCGATCGGTCGAGCTGATCAGGATCTTCGACGAGGTGTTTGCGTCAAGGGATCTCGCGGAATGGCGCAAGATCCTGGACGGCAACGGCCTGGTGTTCGGCGTGGTCGGCATCCTCGACGATATTCCCCATGACAAGCAGATGATCGAGAACGAGGTGCTGGTGCCGTTCGAGAACGACACCATGCTCACGATCAACAGCCCGATCTGGGTCGATGGCGAGAAGAAGGTCCGTCCGCGCAAGGCGCCCGGCATTGGCGAGCATTCCGACGAGATCCTGCGCCAGGCAGGCTATGACGAGGCCGCAATCCAGAGATTGCGCGCGGCCGGCGCCGTGGCGTAAGGGAAAGCGCCATCTCATGCCCAGCTACCGCCTGCACTATTTCCCGGAGTCCGGCAACAGTTACAAGCTGGCGTTGATGCTGACGCTGTGCGGGCAGAATTTTGAGCCGGTCTGGACCGATTTCGGCGGCGGCATCACGCGCACCGCGCAGTGGCGGCAAGCCGTCAACCCGATGGGCGAGATCCCCGTGCTCGAAGAAGACGGCGTGCGGCTGACCCAGACCGCGCCGATCCTGCTCAAGCTTGCCGAGCAGTATGGCCGCTTCGGCGCCAGCGACAAGGATGAGCAGTTCGAACTGCTGCGCTGGCTGTTCTGGGACAATCACAAGCTCACCGGATTCATGGCGACCTACCGCTTCCAGCGGACGTTCACGCGCTCCCCCGATCCGCATGTCCTGAATTATCTGCGCAAGCGGCTCGACGATTTCCTCTCCGTCCTGGAGCGGCATCTCGAGCAGAGCGCCTTTGCGATCGGGGCGCGGCCGACGATCGCCGATTTTTCCATGATGGCCTATCTTCACTTTCCAGCCAGCGAGACGGGTTACGACTTTGCGACGAGCCATCCAGCGATCAGCGCATGGCTCGGCCGCATTGCCGCGCTCCCGGGCTGGAAATCGGCGTATGATCTCCTGCCAGGGCAGCGCCTGAAGCAATACGTGTAGAGCCTGATCCGGCCCCGCGGGTCCTGGCATCAGCCCGAGATGGCGCCGGCGACGGCACGGCCAATCGCGGCATGCGTCGCGTTGCGCTTGTCATCGGAGGCCGTCGTGCCGGTCAGATAGGCTGTGACGATCAGCGGCGGGCGGTCGGCAGCGGACCAGATCACGGCGACATCGTTGCTCGAGCCATAGGCGCCTGAACCGGTCTTGTCGCCGACACGCCAGGCCTTCGGCAGGCCGGCGCGCAGCTTGGCGTCGCCGGTCTTGCAGCCGACGAGCCAGCCGATCAACTGGTCCCGCGATGCATCGGACAGGGCCTTTTCGATCGTCAGACGTTTCAGGTTCTCGGCCATCGCCTTGGGCGTGGTCGTGTCTCTGGGATCGCCGGGCGTGGCCTCGTTGAGATCCGGCTCGGTGCGATCGAGCCGCGTCACCTCGTCGCCGAGCGAGCGGGCATGATCGGTCACGGCCGACGGGCCGCCCATGCTCCTGAGCAGGAGGTTGGCGGCGGTATTGTCGCTCCAAATGATCGCCGCCTCGCAGAGCTCGCCGACCGACATTCCATCGGCGCCGACATGCTGTTTGGTGACCGGGGCATAGGACAGGATATCGGCGGCTTCGATGCTGACGCGCCGCACGAGCTGCTCCTTGCCTTGTTCGACCTTCCTGAGCGTCGCCGCGACAGCGAGCAGCTTGAACGTGCTGCACATCGGGAAGCGCTCATCGCCGCGATAGAGGGACGCGGTCCGGCTTTCGGTGTCCAGCACCGCAACACCGAGCCGCCCACCGCTCTCCGCCTCGAGTTTCGGCCAGACCGCATCGAGCGATTTGAGGCTCCTGTCATTCGCTGCCGCGAAATTCACCCCGTGAACGAGGACGCCCCCGATCAGCGGGGCAGCAGAGATCTTTGTGAAGTGGCGTCGCGTGAGCATGTGGCGGGTTCCCTCGAAGTCGCGCGGACTCTCGCTGGAACAGCCAGAGCAATCGACCGCGCTGATGCGGCGTGATAACCGCAGGCGACGCTCGGCAGCAAGCCGTTGATCAGCGCCTCAGGAACAACACCAGTCCCACCACGATCACCGCAACGATGATGGTGAACACGATGGCCCAGCCGCTGACCCGGACCGCGCCGATGGTCTGGCGCTTCTCTTCGTTGCGCGCGATCTCGCGGTCGCGCTCCTTGTCCCGCCCGGCTCCGTTCATGGCTCGCCCTCGCTCAATGTCCCGCCGTCGACGCCGGCGTCAGCGTAGCGCGCAAAGATGTCGGCTGCTCGACGGCCACGCCGGCGTCGGACGGGCGGATCAGGCGACCGAGGCAAAATGCCGCCAGTGACGCGCAGAACGCGGCCGCAGCGGCGGCGAGGAACACCGCCGCCGCACTCCATTTCGCAGCGAGCAGCAGGCCGCCGACCAGGGGACCGATGATCGAGCCGATCCGGCCGATCCCCAGCGCCCAGCCGACACCTGTTGCCCTGAGCGCGGTCGGATAGAATGCTGCTGCCAGTGCGTTGGCTCCGATCTGTCCGCCGACCACGCAAAAGCCCGCGACAAAGATCGCCGCACTGACCGGGATGGCCGCGTGCCCGAGCTGTCCGATCGCGGCGACCGCGAACACCGCGACGAAGTACACCAGCGCCAGCGCGCGGAACGAGAAGCGGTCGATGAGGTTGCCGAGCACGAAGGTGCCGACGATGCCGCCGACCTGCAGCATCGCGCCGATCACGGCCGCCGCGGAGTCGGAGGCCCCAAGGTCGTTGAGCACGATCGGCAGCCAGTTCGCCAGGAAATAGATGTCGAGCAGGCTCATGAAGAACACGATCCAGAGCAGCACGGTGACAAGGGCCCGTCCTTCCCGGAACAGCTGCAGCACCGGCATTGGGGCGACCTGCGCCTCCTGCACCACGAAGCGTGTGCCGGCTGCAATAGCGGCGCCGGGTGCGATCGCACGCAGCAACGCCACGACCCGATCCGGGGCATCACCCGCAAGGGCGAGAAAACGGACGGACTCCGGCAGCCGCAGGGCCAGGATCGGAACCATGATCAGCGGCGCGATGCCGCCCACGACGAACACCGAGCGCCAGCCATAGTTCGGGATCATGGCGGCGGCGAGCAGTCCACCGAGCGCGGCGCCGACCGAGAAGCCGCAGAACATGATCATCACCATAGTGGCGCGGCGGCGGCGCGGATTGAATTCGGAGGTCAGCGCGATGGCGTTCGGCATCGCGCCGCCGAGACCGAGCCCGGTCAAAAGCCGGACCGCCAGCAGGGACGTGGCATCGTTGACGAAAACGGTCGCCAGCGCGCCAAGGCCAAAAGCGAGCGCGGAGAAGACGATGATCTTCTTGCGGCCGACGCGGTCCGCAAGCGGCCCGAATGTGAGCGCGCCGATCATCAGGCCGAACAGTCCGGCGCTGAACACCGGGCCGAGCGCGCCCTTGGTCAGCCCCCACTCTCGCGCCAGCGCGGGTGCGACATAGCCTATGGCCTGGGTATCGAAGCCATCCAGGAACAGCACGGCTGCGCAGATCAAGAGCAGCCGGATCTGGAACCCGCCGACCGGCTGGCCGTCGATGAACTTCGCGACGTCGACGATCGGGCCGCCCGGCCGCGCCTCTGAGGTCGCCATCTGTTTCCGTCCCGGAAATTGTCGTTCCTAGGATGAAACACGAGCGGTGAGCCTGGAGTCAATCGTGCGTGGAGCTGTCCGCCTTCACGTCCCGGGCGCTGGGGATGAAGCACATGCCCATCCGCGTCGCGGGGCTCATGACCTGACAGGCCAGCCCCTTGGCGCAGGTCCAGGACGCAAAGCTCTTGTCGTCCTCGGCGGCATTGGCGTGCGCCTGGTAGCAATGGGCACCCCAGCCGTCCTGATAGTCGGTCCCGGCCAGTTCGGTGCTGCCGCGTGTCTGCGGCCGGCTTGCAAAGCCGTGCGAGAAATCAGGCTCCTTGCCGTCGCGGAACGAGACCTCGATGTCGCGCCGCCTGACCTGGTCGCCGATGAAATGCGGTGAGGCCGGAACGACCGTCACGTTCGAGGGCTTGGCCACCATCCAGTCGACGCCGGGAAAATGGAAACCGCCGACGCCACGGGTTTCATGGCAGCCGGTGCAGCTGACGTCGTTCAGCCTGCGCTCAAAGCCGGCGACCGAGCGGATGTTGTCCAGCGCCTGGTTGTTCTCGGCGGCCTTCTGCAATGCCGTGACGATGTCGGCCTCCTCGAACGCAGGCTCGGCGGGCGCGCCATAGCCCTGCACTAGCCCGAAGGCGGGTTGCAGGTCGGAGGGCGCGAAACCGACCGGCGTCGAGGTAATGGCGCTCTTGGCGAGGAACTGGTCGGGGATCAGGATGGTACCACGATCGAGTTCGTCGAAATGCGCGGGCTGCAGCAGCCAGGTCCTGAATTCGCGCCGCAGATTTGCATCGCTCAAGAGCCGCGCGCGATCGATCTGGTTCTCCATCGGCGCCTCGTCGAAGGTTGCCGACGCCGCGTGATAGTCGAACACCTTCATCATATAGTCGGTGCGAAACTCGTGCGCCTCCGACTTCGGCATGTGCGCAATCTGCAGATTGGTCTCGATGCGATCGATGTTGTCAGGCTTGATCAGATCAAGCGGACCATCCTTTGCGGTCAGCTTCGCCGCAAGCTCGGCGCCGGAGACAGAGAGGTCACCGGCCGCCAGCCAGCGACGCGCGATCTCCGCGCAGGTGACGGAGGCGCCGTTGGCGTCGACGTCATGATCGCCCTTGGCCTTCAGGACCACGTTCAGCGTCATCGGCAGGCGCGCCGACGACATCACGTCGTTTCCCGCGAACGACATGATGTCGTTCCCGGCAAAATCAGGCAGCCGCGTCAAACGATAGATCAGCCTGACTTCCCCGCAATTGGCACGCGAGACGTAGGCGCGATCCATCCGGCTGACGATGCCGGCGAGCACGAAGCGGGTCTCACCCGAATACAGCAGCGCATGATCGAAAAGCTGGAGGTCGAATGACTGGCCGATGCCGATGGCGTCCTTCGGGAACCGAGCGCGCTGGCTCGCAATGTAGCGCCTGAAATCCTCATCGAGCGCCTTGCGGACGGGCGCCATCGACGGCAGGGCAAAGAGTTTTTCGTTGGTCAGCGGCTGATCGGCCGACCGCGCCGGCGCGAGCAGACGGCCGAGATCGAACCGGCCGTGATCAAGCTCACGCAAAGCATAGGGTTCGGTGATCGCCGTCCCTCGGTCGAGGGCGGCGTCCGGCATCGCGTGCGCCGGCAATGCGCACAGCAACAACAAGGTCGTGATGAAAGGAAATCGCAAAACGCGCCTCATGTCCCGATAAAGCCAGCGCCAACGAGATTGTTCGCGTGAGCTGGCCCTCGTTATCTCGGGAAACTAGACGAAAAATGGACCGAACGTCCCGCACACGCGGTCAACTTGACGCGCCGGCGCTTCACGTCGTGGTGAAGGGCCGATGCGGCAAAGACCAGCGGGCGATCACGGATCAGCGCGAGACGATCAGACCCTTGGTCGTCACGACCACCCAGCGCCCGTCCTGTTTGCGGATCGCGTCGACACGTCCCAGTCCCGGCACGGGATCGCCGGCATAGACCTCGTAGAAGCCGTGCTTGCCTTCGATCACGGCGCCGCCGCGACTGACGTCGCGCAAGCTCCAGCCTTCGAGGACCGGCAGACGACCCACCTCGGTCTTGGGCGTCGCGCGGGCCTGCGCCGGCGCGGCCGACTGCGTCACCGAGCCCGTTGTGTCCCGCGACATCGCGGGCGGCACCGCGGCCATCGCCGTTGCAGCCTGCGGCGTGGTCTGGATTCGATCGGAAGCGTCGCCGGACCTGGAGAATCGGGCCGAGATATCGGCCTGCTGCTGCTCGAGCCGGTCGAGACGAACGCCGGTGTCGTTGAGCAGGCCCTGGCCCGCCCTGGCGATCTGTTCGACATTACCCTTGAGCGTCTGCACATCGCCATCGATCCGCGTCACCGAGGCCTGCAGATCGGGGTCGGCCGATGTCGAGGCTGCGGCATCGCCGCTCGCCCGCATCATGACCGAGGTGGCGAGCGCGCCACCGACGGCGCCCGCGATGGCAGCGACGGCCACCACGGCCGCGATCGCGGGCACCCGGCGCTTCCCCTTCTTCAACCCTGCCGCAATGCCTGCCGCGGCGGCGGCTGGGTCCGGTTTCGGGCCGGCTTCGGGCTTCCCAACGGTCTCGATCTTCGGCGCCGCGCCCTTGGCTCTGACCCGCGGGCGAGCCGCAAATGCGGCGAAACCGAGAACCTTGCCGACGAGTCCCGCGGCACTGAACTTCGTGGCTGCCGTCTTGGGCGCCTCCGTCTTGGCCTGTTCCGCTGATTTGGGCGCCTCGGGCACTTTTGGCGGCGTCAACCCCTTGATTTCCCAGGCGCGCTCGCCGAGCGGGGTGACCGTGACCTTGCCGGCGGGCATGCGCGGCGTCTCGACCTTGGTCATGTCGGCCTTGGCATCGGCCTTCACAGGTTCGCCGGCTTTCGCCATCTCGGGCGCAATGGAGGACATGCGGCGCTTCTCCGCTGGTTGTTGCTGGGGCTCCGCCTTCGCGCCGGCCGCCTTGGCGTCCTTCGGACGCGAGGAAACGGCCGAGAGCTTTCCGGCCTGGCCCGCCGCATCGATCTTGCCGAGGTCGAAGGCCTTGAAGGGCTCCGCAACCTTGGTTGCGAGCGAGGCGATGCTTACCGGTTCGCTGGCAGTCGTCTTGGGTGCAGGCGCCGACAACCCCGCTTTGGCCAGCTCGGGGCCGTTCGAGGGGGCCGGTCCGGAGAGACCGGGTTCAACGCGAGACTGTTCGGGCATCTGCTCACCACACCTTCAAATTCCCAAGTACGGTTGACCATTTGGTAACTTTATATTGCTTGAGAATTCGTTACCCATGGCCGGCTGGACGAAATGTTAGGAACTTTTCCGGGGCGAAATTTGGTCCGATTAGCGGAGCGGAGGTGGCGGCGGGTGGGTAATTGGGAGCCTATACTGCGATGCAACAAAAATCCGCAGCGGCCAGCCTGATTGCGAAGGCTGGTTTCGCGACTAACATGGCAACCAAAGGTAGGTTGGCGGCATCGACGCGGTGCGAAGTTGCCGGACTGATGAACCAGCCGGACGGGCGGAGAGCGCCAGAGCATCGGGATATGGCATCAGGACATGGCCATCGAAAAATGCATCGACGAATATGCCACGGATGAGGTCATTTTCGAGGAAGGCTCGACGGGACGCGAACTGTTCGTCGTGCTCGACGGCAAGGTCGACATCGCCAAGGTCGATGGCCCATCCAGGACGGTGATCGCCTCGCTCGGCAAGGGCGAATTCTTCGGCGAAATGGCGGTGATCGACGGCTCGGCGCGCTCGGCCACGGCGATCGCGGCGGCGCCCGGCACGCGGGTGATGCGGATCAATCATGCCCGCTTCGTGTATCTCGTCAGCCAGCAGCCGGCGTTTGCGCTGATGGTCATGGACGCGCTCTCCAAGCGCCTGCGCGCCTCCAATCTCCGCAACTTCGGAAGCGGTGCCACCTCATGAGCGACCGCAAGCCGACCCCTTTTCCCATTCTGCTGAACAACGAGGTGTGCTCGCTGATCCAGGCGGATGAGAACGTCTACCAGATCCGCTTCAAGAACCGCGCCGCGAACGTCTACCTCGTGCGCGGCAGCGCGCGAACCATCCTGATCGATGTCGGGCTCTCGACCAATTATCCGTATCTGGTCGAATGCCTCAACCATCTCGGCTGTCCGCCCGAGAACATCGACATGGTGGTGCTGAGCCACGAGCATCTCGACCACATCGGCGCGGCGTATCATTTCAACCGCAGCCGCGCCTACGTCGCCGCGCATCGCCTCGCCGCCAACAAGATCATGCTGCGCGACGACTTCTCGATGCTGCGAAAAATGTTCAACGAGCCGGACGTGCCGATCAATGTCGACATCTGGCTGGAGGAAGGCAACCTGATCGACCTCGGCAATTTCCGCCTCAACGTCATGTACACCCCGGGCCATACCTCGGCCTGCATCACGCTGTTCGACCAGGACAAGGGGCTGCTGTTCGCCGCCGATACCCTGATGCCGGGCGGCGTGATGGGCGGCATCTTCGGCTCGGGCTCGATCGCCGATTACATCCAGTCGCTCGAGCGCATCAAGGGCCTCAATTCCAGGATCCTGCTGTCCGGCCACGGCCGGCTCTCGGACACGCCGCAGGACGACGTCGTCATCGCGCTGCAGAGGTCGCACGGGCTGTTGTCGGACACCGCGCAATTGTTCGACGCGCTGGACGCGCGGGCGAATTTCGAGCCGATCATGCAGTCGGTGCGCGATCTCAACAAGCTCGACGACGGCTGACATCCTGCTCAGTCCGAAACCTGCTTTCGCAATGCTGCGACCTGATCCGCGGTGAGGTCGGCCCCCTTGGCGCCGAAGCGCGCCGTGACATAATTCGCGACCGCCGCGATCTCCTCGTCCGAATACGCGTTGCCGAAGGCGGGCATCGACAGCGCGCCGTCAGGCGTGTGTCGCGCCGTGCCGAACAGCACGATCTGCGCGACATTGGTCGCCGCGGGATCGTTGACGGCCCAGGCGCCGGTGAGCGTCGCCATCGACGACACCGGGCTTTCGCCGCTCCAGCCATGGCAGCTCACGCAGGCTTCTGAAAACACCTTCTTACCGCGTGCATTGTCGGCGCCGCCGCCATCGCGGTGCGAGGCGGGCGCCGGCGGCGCCGTGCCCGCCGGCAGATCGGGCGATGAGCTCGCAGGCACGCTGCGCAGATAGGTGACGATAGCGCGGATGTCGTCGGCCGCGAGCTGGCTCAAGCCATGATCGACGGCCTCTCCCATCGGGCCGGACGCGGTGCCATGGCCGTTCGCGTGGCCGAGCGACAGATAGGCGATCAGATCGTCGTCGCGCCAGCCGCCGACGCCGGTCGTCTTGTCGGAGGAGATGTTGTAGGCGCGCCAGCCCGCCGTGACGGCGCCTGCGAATTTCCTGCGATTGTCGAGCGCAAAGGCGAAATTTCGCGGCGTGTGGCACTCGCCGCAATGCGCCAGGGCCTCCACGAGATAGGCGCCCCTGTTCCACTCCGGCGTCTTCGTCGTGTCAGGCGCAAAACGCGCGTACGGGTTGAACACCGCCGACCAGAACAGCATCGCCCAGCGCTGGTTGAACGGGAACGACAGCGTATTCTCCGGCGCCGCCGCGCGTACCGGCGGCAGGCTGAACAGATAGGCCTTGATCGCCAGCGCGTCGTCGTCGGTCATGTAGGTGTAGGACACATAGGGCATCGCGGGATAGAGCCGCGCGCCGTCCCGCCGCACGCCGCGGTGGACCGCGTTCAGGAAATCCCGGTCGCTGTAATTGCCGATCCCGGTGTCCTTGTCGGGCGTGATGTTGGTGGAATAAAGCGTGCCGAACGGCAGCTTGAAGCCGACGCCCCCGGCATAGTCCTTGTCCCCCGGCCTGGTGTGGCAGGCCATGCAATCCGCGGCCTTCGCCAGGTACTGTCCGCGCTCGACGAGGCTCGCCTGCTGGAGCGCCGCCGGCACGCCTGTCGGCTTTGCGCCGGCATAGTCGGCCAGCGCGACTTTCGTCCCGCCGGAAAAATCCAGCGCTCCGGGGCCCCTGATGATCCAGGCGCCAAGCACGATTGCCGCGATGACGATCACGGCGATGCTCGCGAGGATGCGCATAGCCGGTGTCATGCCTTCTTCCCCGCGGCCAGCAGGGAAGGCTCGATCGGCAGGCGGCGCAGCGCCACGCCGGTTGCTGCATAAATCGCGTTGCGCAGGGCCGGCGGCCCGGCCGTGACGCCGGTCTCGCCGATGCCGCCAGGCGCCTCACCGCTCTTGATGACATGGACCTCGATTCTTGGAATCTGGTCGATGCGCAGCATCCGGTAGTCGTTGAAGTTGGATTGCTGCACCCGCCCCTTGGCGATGGTGATCTCGCCATAAAGCGCTGCAGTCAGCCCGAAGATCAGGCCGCCTTCGAGCTGTGCCTTCACGGTATCGGGGTTGACCGCGATCCCGGTGTCGACCGCCGAGGTGACGCGGCGCAGATGCACCTCGCCATCGTCGCCGACCTCGGCTTCCACCACGGTCGCGATGAAGCTGCCAAATGACGGCTGGACGCACACGCCGCGCCCGACGCGCGCCGGCAGGGGCTGGCTCCAGCCGGATTTTTCCGCGACGAGGTTCAATGCCGCGAGCAAGCGCGGATTCCTGGTCAGCATGGAGCGGCGGAATTCGACCGGGTCCTTGCCCGCCTTGCGCGCGAGCTCATCCATCGCGCTTTCGACCGCGAACACATTGTTGTTGGGGCCGACGCCGCGCCAGAAACCGGTCGGCACCGCGGGCGGCTCGGCATGGACATATTCGACATGGAAATTGTCGAAGTCGTAGGGCGCATCGACGGCACTATCGACGGCGTCGATGTCGATGCCCTTCTGGAACGCCGGCGGCAGCCAGCGCGCGAGGATGGCGGAGCCCGCGACCTTGTATTTCCAGGCCGCGACCTTGCCGTCGACCAACGTCGCCGTGACGTGATCGCGATAGACCGGGCGATAGACGTCGTGCTGGATGTCCTCTTCGCGAGTCCACACCACCTTCACCGGATAGTCGACCTGCTTGGCGATGCGCACGGCGGCGAAAACCATGTCCGGCTCGAGCTTGCGGCCGAAGCCGCCGCCGAGCAGGTGGTTGTTGACGATCACCTTCTCGACCGGAAGGCCCGCCGCCTTGGCCGCCGCCTGCTGCACGCGCGTGATGACCTGCGTGCCGGTCCAGACCTCGCAGGAGTCCGGCTTGACGTGAACCGTGGCGTTGATCGGCTCCATCGATGCGTGCGCGAGGAACGGTAATTCATACGCAGCCTCGAACCGGTCGCCGCTCGCCAGCCCCTTGGCGATGTCGCCCGTGGACTTCGCGACCGCGCCGTCCTTGGCGCTGGCCGCGCGCAGATCGTTCCAGATGTCCTCGGAGCTGATCTGGGCGTTCGGCCCTTCGTCCCAATCGATCTTGAGCGCCTCCAGGCCCTTCTTGGCCGCCCACATGTGATCGCCGATCACCGCGACCATGTCGTCGAGCACCACGATCTTCTGCACGCCAGGAATCTTGGTCGCTGCGCTGTCGTCGACCTTGCCGACCTTGCCGCCGAACACCGGAGAGGCGGCGACCGTTGCGAATTTCATGTCCGGCAGGATCGCGTCGATGCCGTAGACGGCCTTGCCGTTGACCTTGTCCGGCGTGTCGAAGCGCTTCAGCGGCTGGCCGATATAGACGAAATCCTTGGGGTTCTTGAGCGGAACATCCTTCGGCGGCGTCTGCTGGCCCGCGGCCTGCGCCAGTTCGCCATAGGGGCGCTTGCGGCCGCTCGCGGCGTGGCTGACTTCGCCCTTCGCCGTCGTGCAGTCCTTCGCCTCGACCTGCCAGTCGGCCGCCGCCGCCTGCACCAGCATGGCGCGGGCGCTCGCACCGGCCTTGCGCAGCGCCATCCACCAGGCCCGGATCGAGTTGGAGTTGCCGGTCACCTGCAGGCCGAACACCGGATTGCCGTAGAGCTTGTCGTTCGGCGGGGCGTGCTCGAGCGTGACCTGGTCGAGATCGGCGTCGAGCTCGTCGGCGAGGATCATCGCGATCGAGGTGTAGACGCCCTGCCCCATCTCGACCTGTGGCATCACCAGCGTGGTGCGGCCGGTCCCGTCGATCCGGATGAAGGCGTTGGGCGCGAATTTTCCACCCGTCACGTCGGGCGGCTGCACCGGCTCGTTGACGGCGGCACGCAGCGGCAAATGGAAAGCAAAGAGAAAACCGCCGGCGAGACCGCCGCTCACCAGCGCGCGGCGCGAGAGCCGGCTTCTTTCGGCTGCGATCATGGCGCCCTCCTCACGACTGCCGCTTCGATGCGGCCTGCTTGATGGCCTCGCGGATCCGCACATAGGTGCCGCAGCGGCAGATGTTGCCGGCCATCGCGGCATCGATGTCGGCATCGTCGGGATTGGGCGTGGTCGCAAGCAGCGCCGCCGCCGACATGATCTGGCCGGACTGGCAATAGCCGCACTGCACGACCTCGAGATCGAGCCACGCCTTTTGCACACGCGCCCCCGCCGGCGACTGGTCGACCGCCTCGATCGTGGTGATCGCGCGGTCGCGGAGCGCGCCGACCGGCAGCACGCAGGAGCGCACCGCCTTGCCGTCGACATGCACCGTGCAGGCGCCGCACTGGGCGATGCCGCAGCCGAACTTGGTTCCGGTCATGCCGAGAATGTCGCGCAGCACCCAGAGCAGCGGCATCTCGGGCGGAGCCTCGAAGGATTTCTGCTCACCGTTGATCGTCAGCGTCGTTGCCATGTGCAATCCCCGGATTGAACGGCCGCGGGCGGAATTTGCCAGTTTGTTTCAAACTTGCCGCACCGCGACGAGACGAAGTGAATGCGTTGCCGCACGACCCGGGCGATATTTGCGCAATGCCGCGCCTTGTCGAGCAATGGACATGGTGCATCACGCAATCGTGCACGTCATTGCTCGCCCCGATTGCATATTGCATGTGATTTCATCCAGGGCGGCAGAACCGGTCATGCATGCCCGGTCTCGCGGCGCAGATGCACGCCCGAGCTACGCATGAATCACCCTCATGGAAGACAGAGGGCGCAGGGAAGGCCGGGTGCTGGCCGCACCCATGGCCCGCCAGCAGCAAAAAAGCTGGCGGCAGTCACCACAGGCTCGGCCGGGACACCCGGCCTTCCCTGCGCAATGGTTTTAACGGTCTCCTTCGCGCTCTCCCTGGGGACCGGGCTTTCTTGCCCCCATCGCCGCGCGGATCGTATCCGCGCAACTTGGCATCAGCGTCGGGATGCCAGGACCACACGACTTCGCCGTCCGCGATTGTCTCATTCGTCCGCGCAACATGCGCGCTGACACCATCGCATCCCGCGCTCAACGTCCGTGACGATCGCGAAGCGCCCCTCATGCGAGCGCGGGACGGCCGGAGTAAAACATATAATTCTGAAAAACGGAAGTTAAATCTTGCGACCGGGAAATGGATGACCAGGATCGCCTTGAAGTCGCTAGCGAAATTCGTTTTTTTGCGCAAAGCGACCCCGGCCGCGGAAAGCCGCACGCACCACATGACTGCCGGCGAACTTGCCTGTCGGGCAAATCAGTTCAATGTTGTCTGCGGCTGGTGTCTTCGGTCCTGAAATTCGTAAAATGAACGTCCGGCAAGGCGATACGAAACGTCAGAACTGGGACACTGGATTAGCAATCGGAGCTCAGCCCAATGGATATGCTGGTCAGCCTGTATGATCTTCCAGATTCTCGTGACGCCTTGAGCCGGCTGGCCACTGGCGGTGTATCGATCCGACGCGCGCTGCCTCCTGAAAAGCACAAGGTGCTCGATTGGGTGCGGAACACATTCAGTGAGGCGTGGGCCAGCGAAGCCGACGTTGCGTTTGGGCGCCGACCCGTCTCCTGCTTCGTGGCGATTCGGGAGCAGAGCTTGTTGGGCTTTGCCTGTCATGACGCGACGTGTCCGAATTTCTTCGGACCTACGGGCGTTGATGCGAACGCCCGAAACAAAGGGATCGGTGCCGCTCTCCTTTTGGCTTGTCTCGAGGATATGCGACACCAGGGCTTTGGCTACGCAATCATCGGCGGGGTCGGCCCTGCTGCCTTCTACACCAAGACTGTCGGAGCCGTCCCGATCGCGGGATCTGAACCCGGCATCTATCGAGGCCTTCTTTGATCGAGGGTTTTCCAGGGCTGCCGTGATCGATGCGATCGACGAACATGCATGCGGCCGAGATGCGCAAGCATCGCGGCCTTGTCACAGTCCTCCGCGAGCGCTGTGAGCGCCCGCCAAAATCCACAGCCACTTCGGGTTCGGCCGCTACAAAGCCACTTGATGGATTGTGGAGTTCGCCCGTGGCGGCGTTGCCGTGATCCAGGTGCACGGAAGTTCAGCGGCGGATTCGATGAACCCGCCGCCGTGGCCTCGTCAGGTGATGCCTTTCACGCGACGTTCACGAGATGTCTTCACGTCATCCCGATGGGGACGCCCGGCGAACCCGTGCCGCCGGCGATCGGGACCGGCGTGAAGCTGTAGACGAACTGATACTTCTTGTCGGCGATCAGATCGTCGAACACCAGGTTCTCGTGATTGACGATGCCGTGCTTGGTCTGCAGCGTCATGTGGACCGCAAACGCCAGCGTCTTGTCGGGGTTGGGCACAACCTCCACCGCCCAGGTGTCGGCGCCGGTGATGCAGAGATCCTTCTCGATCACCCAGTTCGCGATCTCAAGGCCGATGCCGGGCTCGCCGCTGTTGAATTTGTCGTTGTTCTTGCCCCAGAGCGAGCTCCAGCCGGTGTGGAAGAAAATGCCGTCGCCGGGCTTGATGTCGGCCTCCGAGATATTCTGCTTCTGGAATGCTGCGCGCATGTCGGCCACGCTGATCTCTTCGCCGGCCTCCATCATGCGCCCTTTCACCGCGACCATGTCGACCAGGTGACCCCTGGTGAACAACGGCTTGCAATTTTCGACGCCGAGCTTCTTGAGGCCATAGGGGTCGCTGAAATCCGCGGCCGAATGACCATTGTAGAACCGCATCTCCCGCTTGTCGCCGTCGGCGCCCAGTTGAATGCCGATGTGGCCGAGGAAGTCGAATTGCGTCCCCACCTGGCCGATCTCGGTGGTGACGAACTCGTCATGGTAGACGAGCCGGTTGTCGCCGAACGGGCCGCCGGTCGGGCTGCCGGGGATGCGCAGCGTAAAAACCCGCTTGCCGAACAGCGGCATCGTGGACTCGTAATTGTGGCCGAGCTTGTAGATCTTGCCGTCCTTGATCCACTTGACGGTGTCGAGCACTTTTGCAGGGGTGATGTGGTTCGAGGCGCCGGCCTGGTCGTCGGCCCCCCATTTCGACGGCCACCATTTCTCCGCGCTGAGTTTCGGCAGCGAGACCGTGTCGGCCTGCGCGGGCGTCACCGGCGCAAGTCCGAACTTGCCGTGCATCACGCCGGCAACGGCGACCGCGCTGGCGCCGGCCACGCCGGCGGCCTTCAAAAATCCGCGGCGATCGGTTGATGCCGATCCTGTTTCATCCACGGGCTCATGCTCATTATTGTTCGTCATGTGTTCCTCCCCAGAGTTTGCTTCGCTCATTGATGGGCGACAACGTTGACGAAAACGATGTTTCCCTGAGACAGGAACAAGGCGACACACGTTCTGATCGCTCAAGCAGCAAGCACAGACTTCCAATCCGTTGCAGTGCGGGAGAAGCGAGCATGGGATTGTTCGATGTTGACAAATCGGCGTCGCGGCTGCCCGTCTCGGTCATCACAGGTTTTCTCGGCAGCGGCAAAACGACCTTGCTCAACAAGCTGTTGCGCCATGACGGCATGGGCGACAGTGCGGTGATCATCAACGAGTTCGGCGAGGTCGCGCTCGACCATCTGCTGGTCGACGCGATCGAGGGCGAGATCGCGGTTCTGGCGAGCGGCTGTATCTGCTGCACCTTGCGCAGCGATTTGGAGCAGACGCTGCGCGGCCTGCTGGCCCGGCGCGACCGCGGCGACGTGCCGGCCTTTTCGCGAATTCTGGTGGAGACGACTGGACTTGCCGATCCAGCCCCGATCGTTCAACTGTTGCTGAACAATCCGCTGGTCAGTCACTTCGTGCGCCTCGATGCCGTCGTGACCACCGTGGATGCGGTGAACGGCGTGCGGCAGATCGATGCGCACACCGAGGCGGTCAAGCAGGCAGCGCTCGCCGACCGCCTGTTGCTGACCAAGACGGATCTGGCGTCGCCGGAGATGACTGCGCAGTTGCAACGGCGGCTCGTCGCGGTCAACCCCGCCGCTGCGCAGCACATCGTGATGAACGGCGAGATTGCGCCGGACGCGCTGTTTGGCGCCGCCTTGTTCGATCCCGCGCGCAAGATGGTCGACGTCGGGCGCTGGATCAACGAGGACGCCTACGCAAGTCACAG
>Ga0210401_10000878_pt1 | contig 36280 bp, 33 predicted proteins | sample IncBWH32MmetaG_FD_150866 | JGI IMG/M metagenome (GOLD analysis project Ga0210401, IMG submission 150866) | Forest soil microbial communities from Barre Woods Harvard Forest LTER site, Petersham, Massachusetts, United States - Inc-BW-H-32-M | ecosystem: Environmental > Terrestrial > Soil >... | reverse complement strand
GATCACGGCCAGGCCCCGCGCGGCCTGCGCCGCGCGCAGCGTGCTGGCGGTGGGCAGCACCGGCATGAACCGCCCGGTGCGGCTGCTGCTGGACCCGATCAGTGCGCCGCTGGCCGTCACCCACAACGCCTCATCGGCCCCGGCGCGTTCCCGCAGCTGATCGAGCCGCCGGATCTGCTCCGACGGCGCGGTGTCGGCCAGCTCGGCCGCCATCGCGCGCGCGCGGTTCTTCAGTTCGTCGCGCTGGGTCTCGAGCACCGCGCGGCCGAGCTCGAGGCCGGAATTCAATGCGCCTTCGACCTGGACATTGAACCAGGATTCGATCGAGCGCGAAATGAACAGGGACGAGACCAGGTACACCAGCACCCCGGGCGCCACGCCGATCAAGGCGAACGCGAGCGCAAAACGCGTCATCAGCCGGGCGCCGAACCGTCCCCTGCGGACCCGGTGCGCCAGGCGCAGCGACAGGGCGGTGACGACCGCGAACAGCACCAGCGCGATCACGCCGTTCAGCGCCAGCAGCAGCGGATAGTTGCGCTCGAAGGCGCGGCTGTTGCCGCTGGCCAGCGCCAGCACCAGCAGCAGCACCCCGGCCAGCGCGAGCGCGCCGATCAGCCCATAGCGGAGAATGCGCGGCACGGCAGAGACAATATCAGCGCTGCGACAGCGGGCCGATGCGGACCGGCTGCCAGTCCGACGCGAGCGCCCAGTCGCGATTGGTCAGTGAATCGACCTGGAACGGCTTGGGCAGCATCGTCGTGTCCAGCCTGAGGCGAACGTGCGCCAGCAGGTGCTCGCGCGATGCGGCCGTGCCCGGTCCCGCGACTTTCCACCCGCGCACGTTGCGCACCGTTGCGAGCGCCTCGTCCAGCGTATCGAACGGCTGGGCCAGCGCGCCGCGCGACAGCCGGAACTGGCGCGTGAGCGGGCTGTAGGTGAGACGGTACGACAGCGTGGCCGATGCGAGTTTCTTGTCGAACCAGTACCAGCGCGACCGGACCAGCTCGAAATCGATCGCGAAATACACGGGTATGCCGCGCCGGACCGCGTCTTCGATCGCGGGCGACGGCTCGAAGGTGAATTGCGCGTTCAGGTACAGGCCGGCTTCGGGCTCGTCACGCACCTCCAGCTCGGCCGATTCGACTGCGACGGACGGTTGTGCGCGCGCGTGCTGCGGCAGCGCCAGCCACAGCCCCGCCAACAGCAGGCCGCCCAGCCAGAGCCGGCGCGCCAAAGGCGCGCCGTTGCCGACGCCGTCAGGCCGGTGCGTTTCGTTCAGCAAGGCCTAAACCTTCTCGAACAGCGCAAAGAAGAAGCCGTCATGCTCGGTCGGCAGGCCGACAATCGGACCAGGCTCAACGCGATCCGCGCCGGTAGGAAGCAACTGCAGCGAGCCGAGATCTGTGCCCGGCAGCGGAGTCAGTCGAGCGTCCGGGTGGCGTCCGAGAAAGGAGTCGGCTTGCTGCTCCGCCTCCTCGTCAAAGACCGAACAGACCACATAAAGCAATCTACCAGCCGGTGCCAGCAGCGGCCACAAAGCGTCGAGCAATCCGGCCTGAATCGTTGCTAATTGCGCAACATCGGCCTCGCGGCGCAGCCACGGGATGTCCGGATGGCGTCGCACAATCCCGGAACCGGTGCAGGGCGCGTCGAGCAGAATGCGCTGATACGGCTGTCCGTCCCAGAAGCCGGTCGCATGGCGCGCGTCCGCGGTCAACACGCGCAGGCGCGACGTCATCAGGCCGAGCCGTTGCAGATTGTCGGCGATCAACCGGGTCCGCCCCGGATCGAGCTCGACCGCATCGATGAGCGCATCCGACAGCTCGGCCAGGTGGCCGGTCTTGCCGCCCGGAGCCGCGCACGCGTCCAGCACGCGCATGCCGTCGTCGGCCTGCAGCCACGTGGCAGCCAGTTGTGCGCCGGCGTCCTGCACCGAGACCAGTCCCTCGAGGAAACCCGGGATGCGCTCGACCGGGCGCGGCCGTTCCAGCCGCACGGCAGCGGCGCCGACCAGGCTGGCCGCGATCGCCTCGGCCTGCAGGCGGGCCAGGTACTGATCGACGCTGCAGCGCCGCCGGTTCACCCGCAGCACGAGCGCCGGTGCGCGCGCGGCACAGGCCAGCGCGTTTTCCCACCGGTCGGGGTGATCGCGCCGGACCCGCTGCAGCCACCAGGGCGGAACGTTCAGACGCGTCGCATCATCGCGCAGCAGCTGGGGCACGAGTACCGCGCGCCGCCGCAGGAACGAACGCAACACGGCGTTCACAAAGCCGGCGGCGTTTTCCGAGCGCGCATCCGCCCGCGCGGCCGCGACCGCCTGATCGACCAGCACGTGATCGCGATACGTTCCATCGAGCAACTGGGACAGGGCCACGGCCAGCAGCCCACCGACTTGCGGCGTCGCTGCGCGTACAACGAGGCGCTGTAAAACCGCCTCGATCAGCGCGCGGTGTCGAAACGCGCCGTGGCATACGTCGCGCACCGCGCTCGCGACCTGGGTCGCGCCGCCCAGCCGCAGTGCCTGCTGCTGCAGCTCCCGGTCGAGCGCGTGGCCCCGACACACCCGCACCCATACCGGCGCAGCCGCGCGCAGCACCTCGGCCAGCGCGGCGCCGGTGCCCACGGCCTGTTTCAACGCGGGTCTCGTGCCGGCATCGACCACCGCGTACCGGCCGGCATCGGCGTTGCGGCCAGGAATTCGCGCGCCGCCAGGCGCCTTCCGCCCGCCCGCTGCAGCTCATGGATCGCCAGCACGCCCTGGCCGCACGCTACCCGGATTGCGTCCGAACCCGACGAAACCACGGTGCCCGGTTCGGCGTCGGTGGCCCCGCTTTCCGCGCTGGCCGACCAGATCTTCACGAAAGCGTCACCCGTGCGACCGCACGCGCCAGGCTGCGGATCGAATGCGCGCACCCGGCGCGCCAGCACCGCGGCGGCATCCGACCAGTGCAGCCACGCCTCGCGCTTGTCGATCTTGCGGGCGTAGCTGACGCCCTCGGCCGGCTGCGCAACGGGCTCCCAGCGACCGCCCGCCGCCGCGGCCAGCGACGACACGATCAGGCGCGCGCCCAGCTGCGCCAGCCGGTCGGTCAGCGTCCCGGTGGTGTCGGCCGCTGCGATCGGGATCGCCTCGGAACACAGGATCGGACCGGTATCGAGGCCCGCTTCCATCTGCATCAGCGTAATGCCGGTTACGTGGTCGCCCGCCTCGATCGCGCGCGCGACCGGCGCGGCGCCGCGCCACCTGGGCAACAGCGACGCGTGGATATTGATCGCGCGCACCGGCCCGCTGCGCCCGGCAACGCCGTGCGGCGCATCGAGCATCGCCTGCGGCAGGATCAGTCCGTACGCAGCCACCACCCACAGATCCGGTGCCGCCGAGCGCAGATGTTGCAGCGCCTCGCCTGCGCCATCCGCGCCGGAGCCCGCGCGCAGCGACAGCGGCGACAGCACCGGCAGGCCGCGGGCCCTTGCCAGTTCGCCCACCGCGCTCGCGCGCGGCTTCAGTCCCCGGCCGGCCGGCCGATCCGGCTGCGTCAGAACCAGCGCGACCGGGTGCCCGGCGTCGAGGATCGCCGCCAGCGCGGCCGCCGCGAATCGGGGAGTACCCGCGAAAGCGATTCGCATCGAAGCGCAACCAGCCTGACGGCGCGCCGGCCTAGGCGGGCCGCGCGTGGCGCTTTCGCATCCGGGTGCGGATCCGGCTCTGCTTCAGCGGCGACAGGTACTCGACAAAGACGCGGCCCTCCAGGTGGTCCATTTCGTGCTGCACGCATACCGCCAGGGCGCCCTCGCAGTCGAGCTCGAACGGCCGGCCGTGCGGGTCCATCGCGCGCACGCGCACGCGGGCGGGTCTTCGCACCATGTCGAACACGCCGGGCACCGAAAGGCAACCCTCTTCACACAGCGCCGTCTCCTCGGATGCCCACACCAGCTCGGGATTGACGAACACGTGCAGCGCGTCCTTGTTCTCGGACACGTCGATCACGATCATCCGCTCGTGCACGTCGACCTGAGTGGCCGCCAGTCCCACGCCCGGGGCCGCATACATGGTTTCGGCCATGTCGGCGGCGAGCTGGACCACCCGCTGATCGAAAACGGTCACCGGCCGCGCGACCCGTTTCAGGCGCGGATCCGGGTATTCGAGTATCGAAAGTCGACTCAACCAGGCCCTCCAAACCGGAATATCGTGGCGAGTGCCGTCTTTTTCATCGTTTCCCTGGCTCCCATAGCGCGATACTGACGCCGATCACGTCCGGCCGGTAGGGATCCATCCGGCCGGATCCGTTGCGATATCAAGGGTTTGGGCGGACAATTTTAAGCGGTAACGGACTTTCACCTCCGACCCCTGTTCCGCAGGCGGGACAGGGCCAATACGGCCAATGCCGTCAGCGACTCGAGGCCCCAGCATGATCGATTTTTCGTTTCTCGCACGGTCCGCCCTGTTTGGACTGCTGATCGTTTCGCTGGCCGGCCCGGCCTGGAGCCAGCAACGCTCCCGCTTTCCGGTCACGGACGAACAGCGCCAGCAAGCCGAAAAGATCGCGCAGGCCGGCGTGCCGCTGTCGGAGCTGGCCCCGGGTGCGCCCGAGCGCTACACGATCAAGAAAGGCGACACGCTGTGGGCGATTTCGGTGCTGTACCTGAAGTCGCCGTGGCGCTGGCCGGAACTGTGGGGCATGAACAAGCAGGCGATCGCCAATCCGCACCTGATCTATCCGGGCCAGATGCTGGTGCTGGTCAAAACCGCCGAGGGCCGGGCCCAGCTGAAACTGGTCGGCAGCGGCGATACGGGCGCGCCGGCGCCGGCCCCGACCGTCGCCGCCGCGCCGGCGGTGCCGGCCCCGCCGCCGCTTCCGCTGGTGCAGCTGCAGCCGCGCGTGCGGGATCTGGGAGACGTCGCTTCGGAGCCGATCCCCAGCATCCCGAACCAGCTGATCGAGCCGTTCCTGTCGCAGCCGATGGTCATATCGGCGGAAGAGCTGTCCAAATACCCGCGCATCGTTGCCACCCCGGAAGACCGGGTATACCTGGGCCGCTACGACCTCGCCTATGCGCGCGGCATCGAAGACCGGTCGCAGACCGACTTTCACGTGTTCCGCCCGGCCCGGCCGCTGTTTGACCCGGACAACCCGCGTTCCGAACCGATCGCCTACGAGGCGCTGTTCCTGGGCAGCGCGCGGGTGGTCCGACATGGCGAGATCACCACGCTCAGCATCGTCGACAGCAAGCGCGAAATCGGGGTCGAGGACCGGCTGGTGCCGATCCAGCGCGAGCCGCTGATCACGTACGTGCCCCACCGGCCGCAGCATCCGGTCGAAGGCCGCTTGATCTCGGTGTACGGCTCGATCGACGACGTGGGCGCGCAAAGCATCGTGACGCTGAACCGGGGCGGGCGCGACGGTCTGGAGATCGGAACGGTGCTGGCGGTGAACCGCAGCGGGCAGACGATGCGCGACCGCACCGCGGCGGGGAGCCAATTCATCAAGCTGCCCGACGAGCGCCTCGGCGAGATGTTCGTGTTTCGCGTGTTCGACAACGTCGCGTACGCGCTGGTGATGACGGCCACCGGCCCGATCAAGGTCGGCGACCGCTTCGGCGTGCCCGATCGGCTGCCGGACAGCGCCTCCTCCGACGACGCCACCGCGCCGGACGGCGCCGTGGCCGTCGCGCACTGAGCAACGCGCTGAGTTTCATTCATCCGGCTGTTGGACGACGCCGAACAGCGCGCCTGGCTGCGGCTCACCCTGACCGAGGGCGTCGGACCGCGCGCCGCGCGTGAGCTGTTGTCGGCCTTCGGGCTGCCCGGCACGATCTTCGAGGCGGGCCGGGCCGCGCTGGCAGACGTCGCGGGTGCGCCACTGACCGCAAAACTGCTGGCGCCGCCGCCGGCCCAGGCCATCGAGCGGGCGCTGGTGTGGCTCGGGGCCGGTGCCGACCGGTCGCTGATCACGCTGGCTGACCCGGATTACCCGGCCGCCCTGCTGGAACTCGCCGATGCTCCGCCCCTGCTGTACCTGCGAGGCCGGCGCGAACTGCTGGCCCGGCCGGCGCTGGCGATCGTCGGAAGCCGCAGCGCCACCCGCCAGGGCGAGGCCAACGCCGAGGCGTTCGCCGCGCACCTGGCCGGGTGCGGGCTGACGATCGTGAGCGGGCTGGCGCGCGGCATCGACGCGGCCGCGCACCGCGGCGCGCTCGCCCACGAACCGGCCACGATCGCGGTGTTCGGCACCGGGGCCGACCGGGTGTATCCGGCACCCAACCGTGCGCTGGCCGACCGCATCGCGCAACAGGGATTGCTGCTGACCGAATACCCGCTGGGAACGCCGCCCCTCGAGCACAACTTCCCACGCCGCAACCGCCTGATCGCCGCGCTCGCCCGCGGCGTGCTGGTGGTCGAAGCCGCGCTGCACTCCGGCTCGCTGATCACCGCGCGCCTGGCTGCGGAGCTCGGGCGCGACGTGATGGCGATCCCCGGATCGATCCATTCGCCGGTCGCGCGCGGATGCCACCGTCTGATCCGCGAGGGCGCGCGCCTGGTCGAATCGGCGCAGGATGTCCTCGAGGAGCTGCGCTTCGGTGTGGCGCAACGGCCTGCGGCCGAGCGCGCGCCGGACCACGCAGGCGGCGACGACGACCAGGCGTTGCTGCAGGCGATCGGATATGACCCCGTTGATCTGGATACGCTCGCCCAACGCACCGGGCTTGCGCCGGGGGTGCTGTCGGCCCGGCTGCTGGAGCTCGAATTAGCACAAGCTATTGAGCGAATGGCGGGCAACTGCTACCAGCGGTTGAGGCATTGCTAGGGAGTGTCCTATTGCGCCGGCACGGGGGGCTGCGTTACAGTGCGCACGGCCATGTTCGACGTGCTGGTTTTCCTGTACGAGAACTACAGTGCGCTGTCCGCGTGTCCGGACGTCGAAGCGCTGACTCAGCGGCTCGCCGATGCCGGTTTCGACGAGGACGAGATCGCCGATGCGATGGTCTGGCTGCACGGGCTGGCCAGCGTTACGTTGTCGTCGCGTTCGCCCAGCCGAGCCGGTCCGAGGGCGTTCCGCGTTTACACCAGCCAGGAGTACGCATCGCTCGGCGCCGCCGCGATCGGGTTCATCGCTTCGCTCGACCGCGACAGACAGCTCAGCCCGGTGCAGCGCGAAATCGTGATCGAGCGCGCGGCCGCGCTGGCCGAGACGCCGATCGCGCTCGAACGTGTGAAGATCATCGTGCTGATGGTGCTGTGGAGCCAGGCCGTCGACGTCGACCTGATGCTGCTGCAGGAGCTGCTCGACGACGATCCGAGGCCGGCATTGCACTGATTCTTCCAGGCCGCCGCCCGGTCGAGCGGCACCGGACCGGCCGCAGGCCCGCCGTGGCAAGGTGCGACCGCGGCAATTCATTTGTTATTCTGAAAAAAGGGGCGCCTGCTTCGGCGCCGGTTTGAACCACTGGATGCAATGTCCAAGAAGACGCTGATTGTTGCCGAGAAGCCATCGGTCGCCGCCGACATCGCGCGCGCGCTGGGTGGCTTCGACCGGGTTCAGGACTATTTCGAGAACGACGAGTACGTGCTGTCGTCCGCCGTCGGGCACCTGCTCGAGCTGCACGAGCCGGAGCAATACGAGGTCAAGCGGGGCAAGTGGAGCTTCGCGCACCTTCCCGTGATTCCACCGCACTTCGACCTGCGGCCGATCGAGAAATCGCACAACCGCCTGAAGGTGCTCGAGAAGCTGATCAAGCGCAAGGACGTGGCCCAGCTGATCAACGCCTGCGACGCCGGGCGCGAGGGCGAGCTGATTTTCCGCTACATCGTCCAGCACGCCGGCGCGCGCCAGCCGATCTCCCGCTTGTGGCTGCAGTCGATGACGCCGGCATCGATCCGCGAGGCGTTCGAATCGCTGCGCAGCGACGGCGAGATGCAGCCGCTGGCCGACGCGGCGCGCTGCCGCTCGGAAGCCGACTGGCTGGTCGGAATCAACGGCACCCGTGCGATGACCGCGTTCAACAGCCGCGACGGGGGCTTTTTCCTGACGACCGTGGGCCGGGTGCAGACCCCGACCCTGGCCATCGTGGTCGAGCGCGAAGAGCAGATCCGCAAGTTCGTCGCGCGCGACTACTGGGAGGTGAAAGCCAGCTTCGCGTGCGAAGCCGGAACCTACGAAGGCCGGTGGTTCGACCCGACCTTCAAGCGCAGTGACGAAGACCCCGAGGCGCGCGCCGAGCGCCTGTGGGACGCGCAGCGGGCACACGCCATCGTGGCGGCGTGCGCGGGCCAGCCGGGCACCGTCAGCGAGGAGTCCAAGCCCAGCACCCAGCTGTCGCCCTTGCTGTTCGATCTGACCTCGCTGCAGCGCGAAGCGAACTCGCGCTTCGGCTTTTCGGCCAAGACCACGCTGTCGCTGGCGCAGGCGCTGTACGAACGGCACAAGGTGCTGACCTATCCCCGCACCGACTCGCGCGCGCTGCCCGAAGACTATCTGAGCGTGGTCACCAAGACGATGCAGATGCTCGCGGGCAAGGGGCGCGGCAAGTCGGCGGTCCATGAATCGCCGGCGCTGCAGCCGCTCGCCCCGCACGCGCGGCGCGTGCTCGAGCAGGGCTGGGTCAAGCCGAACCGGCGCATCTTCGACAACTCGAAGATCTCCGACCACTTCGCGATCGTGCCGACGCTGCAGGCGCCCGGCCATCTGTCGGAAATCGAGCAGAAACTGTACGACCTCGTCGTGCGCCGCTTCCTGGCCGTGTTCTTTCCGGCCGCCGAGTACCTGGTGACCACCCGCATCACCGAGGTGAAGACGCAGCAGTTCAAGACGGACGGTCGGATCCTGGTCGAAGCGGGCTGGCTCGCCGTGTACGGGCGCGAGGCCCAGGAAGGCCAGACGTCGCTCGTGCCGGTGAAGCCCGGCGAGACGGTCCGGACCGATTCGATCGAGGCGACCGCGCTGCAGACACGTCCGGCGGCGCGCTATACGGAGGCGACGCTGCTGTCCGCGATGGAAGGAGCGGGCAAGCTGCTCGATGACGACGAGCTGCGCGCCGCCATGGCCGGCAAGGGCCTGGGAACGCCGGCCACGCGCGCCGCCATCATCGAAGGGCTGATCACCGAGCGGTACCTGGTGCGCGACGGGCGCGACCTGCACCCGACCGCCAAGGCATTCCAGCTGTTGACGCTGCTGCGCGGGCTGGGCGTGACCGAGCTCACCGCGCCTGAGTTGACCGGCGAATGGGAACACAAGCTGGCGCAGATGGAGCGCGGCGCGCTCAAGCGGACCGCCTTCATGCGCGAGATCGCCCAGATCGCGCGCAAGATCGTCGAGCGCGCCAAGAGCTACGAATCGGACACGGTGCCGGGCGACTACGCGACGCTCACGACGCCGTGTCCGAAGTGCGGCGGCACCGTGCAGGAGAACTACCGCCGCTTCGCCTGCCTCAAGTGCGATTTTTCGCTGCCCAAGCATCCGGCCAGCCGCACCTTCGAATACGAGGAAGTCGAGCAATTGCTGCGCGATCGCCAGATCGGGCCGTTGACCGGGTTCCGCAGCAAGATGGGACGTCCTTTTGCCGCGGCGCTTAAGATTTCCCCGGAATTCAAGCTGGAATTCGATTTCGGCAACGCCAGCGGATCGGACGACGATGCGACGCAGCCCGACTTCAGCGACCAGACGCCGCTGGGCGCGTGCCCGAAGTGCGGCGGGCGGGTGTTCGAGCTGCCGATGGCGTACGTGTGCGAGCGCGCGGTCGGCCCATCCAAGAGCTGCGACTTCCGCTCGGGACGGGTGATTCTGCAGCAAACCGTGCAGGCCGAGCAGATGCGCAAGCTCCTGGCCGAAGGCCGCACCGACCTGCTGCGCGAATTCGTCTCGAACCGCACGCGGCGCAAGTTCGCCGCCCGCCTGGCGCGCAAGCCGGACGGCACGATCGGATTCGAATTCGAGCCGCGGCCGGCGCGCCGCACCAAGGACGGCGCCGAGGCGCCCTCCTTCGCGGCTGTCGCCGCTTCGGCGGGCAAGCCCTCTGAAGCCGCGAAAGCGGCGAAGGCGGGCAAGCGCGCAGCAAAAGGTGCGAAGGCGGCACCGTCCGTGTCGGCGGCAGCCGCGCAGGAGGGCGCCTCGGCGCCGGTCAAGGCCGCCGCAAAGGGTGCGCCGTCACGCAAGCGGGCGGCCTCGCCGCGTCCGTCTGCAAGAACGGCTTCAGACCATACTCGTAGTAGGGCTATAGCCACTCCCGCCGTGCGCCGAAGTGCGAGTCGTAAAAGCGCGAACAAACCGGACATCAGTAAGACCCACGTTTCAAAAAAAAGAGTCGCGCGACGCCCTTCTTGATTTTGGTTAAGAAGGGGCGTTGCAGCCATTGCTTGTTCTCACGCGAAGCGTGAGAATGGGGGACGCTCATAGTCGATCCGCAATCATCTGAATCGGCTAGCGCGTGCGCAGAGGGAGCGCAGCGCGAGCCGGACCCGTCGGTCCGCAGCGCGCGCGTCGCAGAACAACGATGTCTCAGACGGTTCAGGAATCGAACGTCGCCACGGCGGGTCCGTCGCCAGCGGACACTGGACCCGTGGTCGACCTGGTCGACCCGCCCCCATTCGTGATGACGCTGGAGGAATTTGCGCGCCGCATGCCGCTGCTGCAGCCGCCATGCGCATACCGGCTGAGCCTGGACAGCGGGGTCGAATTCAACAACGTCAAGCATGCCTTCGAGCAGCCCCTGGCCGTGCGGCTGGATACGTGGCTGCGCCTGCTCAGAAGCCTCGGAGTCAGTCTGGTGGCGGCCACGCGCGACAAGGACGTCGCATCGGACGATGCGACGGTGGCGCGCGTGCTGATCGGCGCCGCCAAGGACGATGCGGGGCCGCGGCTGGCCCCGTCCAGGCAATCCTCACTGCAGGAGTGTCGGCGCGCGCGCGGTTTGAGCATGGCAACGCTCGCGCATCAGGTCGGAGTGTCGATCGACACGGTCACGTCGGTCGAGCGCGGCCGGGGGCTGTTGCGCAACGTGGCCCGAGTGTGCCAGCAGTACAGCATGGCGCTGTTTGTCGCGCTGCCCGGCCGTTTCAATTCGGTCGAGCAGCTGTGGGCGGCGCACGCCGAGCGTTACCTGCTGGCGCCCTCGCAGTTTCCGCTGCGCCGCCCGACCCGCAAGTTCGAGGCCCAGCCGGCCAGCCCCGAGGGGCCGCCGCGCCGACGCACGGGCCCGCCGCGCAAGGCGCGACCGGACGACAATTGAACTAGCGCGGACGGTACGGATTGAGCAGATCGTCTACCAGCCGGTGCAGCGCTTCGCGCACCTGCTGCTCGCTGCACCCCATGATCAGCGCATCTTCGAGCGCATCCTGCGCGATCTGCCGCAGCTCCGCGTAATTCTCGTTCAGCACTTTGAGCTTCTCGAGGCAGGACACCGGCGAGCCGTCGGGCTGACGCCAGACGGGCGCCTCGAAATCGAGCACCTTGGACTTGTTGGCCTTGTTCACGGCGGGCACGACAACGCGGTTGGCGAGGGAGTTCAATTATGCCAAGGCCGCCGGGCGGCCGCTGGCCCGTCCCGGTCCGCGCTACCGGATCAGCGATTGCAGCGAATCGGCTGCGGCCAGCGCCAGCAGCAAGGCGCGGTTCGCGTCGGCCGGATCCACGTTCAGCTCGGCCTTGGTGCGCGCCAGCGCCAGCGGATCGGCCGCCTCGAAGCCGCGCGCGATGTCGAGCAGCGGCGCATACGGCCCGGTGCCTGCGAGCAGCGCATCGGTGATGGCGTCGGGCAGACGCACGTCCTGCAGCAGGTCGCCCAGCGTCTGCCCGGTGATCGCGTCCAGCAGCGAGAATGCTCCCACGATGAATCCGTCGTCCCGCTGCGCCATCGTCCGCCCGCCCGCGGCCAGCAGGTTCTCCAGCAGATGCCCGCGCGCCACCGCAACGAACATCAGCGGCGCCGTGCCCGGCTCCTTGCCGGCGATCGCCAGCAACAGCACCAGCCACTTGATCAGCCTCTGGTAACCGAGCAGAGCGATCGCGTGGCCCAGCGACGAAACGGGCGTTGAGCGGCGAAACGCTGCGCTGTTGGCGAGCGTGAGCAGCAGGTAGGCCAGCAGCGGCTCGCCCTTGAACACGCTTTGAAGATCGCGCACATCGGCGTCGGCCTGCACCAGGCGTATCAGCTCGAACACGGCCGTCTGCGCCGGCGACAGCCCCTGTGGCTCGCGCCGGGCCACCGCGACCAGCGGCCAGCCGGCCGTGGCGTGGATGCCAGCGGCAAAATCGGCCTCCAGCCCCGGGTGCGTCGAATCGTCCAGCGTCACCACCGAAACGCTGCGCGGATCGAAGCCGGGCGGCAGCGCCTCGCGCGACCGTGCCACCACGTACTGGAAAAAGGACAACCGCTCCGCCGAGGCGGCGACCGGGTTGTCCAGGCGCAGCGCGATACGCACGCCCTGCTTCTGTATCTCGAACATCCCACGCAGCGCGCGTTCGTCGTCCAGGTCGCTCTGGCCGACTTCGAGCAGCACGTTGCGCGGAGCGCGCCACTCCGACATCACCGCATCGGTCTCGAAACCGCGGGGCGACAGCACGATCAGTCCCTGCGGAAACACGGGTTGTTCATCGGATTGGGAGGTCAGGCCGGTCAGCACGTTGTCGAGCAGCGTGCTCAACGCGGGCGCGGCCGGCTCGGCGCCGGTGCGACCCAGCGTCAGCCGCACGCCGATCGGGCGCCGGTCGCGACCGACCAGCACGCGCCAGCCCGCATGAACGCCGGCCAGCGCAAGCGGATCGGAATCCGCGTCCCGCGTCCGGCCGCGGTCCGTAAACTCGAACAATCGCATCTCGTTAGGCAGCGACCTTGCGGAACGCGAACCCTCTTCGCCCCATCGCTCGAAACGGTAGATCGCGGGCCGCCGGACGAACGCGGATTAAGGGCCGAATCCGCCGGCCAGTTGCGGGGATCGAAGCCGTGCGAGAATCGCGCCCGCTTCCACCGTGCATGTCCCTCCGATAAACCCTGGCTCCAAAGACCGGCGTCTCGTGCAGTTGCTTTCGACTTCGGATCGGGAAAGCGGGCGCCGTTAGCGGTCCATGGCGCTGTACGCCGCTTCGATCGCGCTGTCCGCCGTCCTGCTGTTCCTGGTCCAGCCGATCATCGCCAAGCAGATCCTGCCCTGGTTCGGCGGCGGCGCCGGGGTGTGGACGACCTGCATGGTGTTTTTCCAGACGCTGTTGCTGGCCGGGTACGGCTACGCACACTGGCTGGCGGGCCGGCTGTCGCCGCGCCAGCAGTGGCTGATCCACACCTCGCTGCTGGCCGCGAGCCTGCTGTGCCTGCCGATCGTGGCTGCCGACCGCTTCCACCCGACCGGCGGCCAGGACGCCGCGGTCGCGATCCTGGTGTTGCTGGCGGCGACGATCGGCCCGCCGTATTTCCTGCTGGCCTCGACGGGGCCGCTGCTGCAGTCCTGGGTGGCGCGGCGCTCGCCCGCCGACTCGGTGTACCGACTGTTCGCCCTGTCCAACGCCGGTTCGCTGGCGGCTCTGGTGGCCTTTCCGCTGCTGATCGAGCCGCACTACGGCTCGCGCGCGCAGGCGCTGGGCTGGAGCGTGGCCTACATGGCGTTCGTGCTGGCCTGCTCGGGCGCAGCGTGGCGCGCATCGCGGCGCGCCCCCACCCCCGGCCCCTCTCCCGCAAGCGGGAGAGGGGAGGAACCAGCACCCCCCGGCGTTTCTCCCCCCGGGGTAGGAGAGGGAGGCCGTTCCTCCCCTCTCCCGCTTGCGGGAGAGGGACCGAGCTTGCCCTGCGTAGCCGGGCTACGCCCGGCGAAGCAGGGGGTGAGGGCCGCTGGCCTGAGGGCCCCCCTCGCATGGCTCGGTCTGTCCGCGCTCGGTGTCGTGATCCTGCTCGGGGCCACCGCCCACATCTCGCAGAACGTGGCTTCGGTTCCGTTCCTCTGGCTGGCCCCTCTGACCCTGTATCTGCTCAGTTTCGTGCTCGCCTTCGAGGGCCGCGGGGGTCGCGGCTGGTATGCACCGGGCTGGGGCATTCCGGCTGCGCTGGCCAGCGCCGTATTGATGGCGGTCGGTCTTTCGGCCTCGAGCGGCGTGCTCGACGTGTCCCTGTCGGTGCCGCTGTACTGTGCCGGCGTGCTGCTCACGTGCCTGTTCTGCCACGGCGAGCTGGCCGCGCGCAAGCCCGCTGCCGGGCAGTTGACGCGCTTTTACCTGATGATTGCGCTCGGCGGCGCGCTCGGCGGGATCTTCGCCGGCCTGGTCGCGCCGCGCGTTTTTGACAGCGTGTACGAATTTCCGATCGCCCTCGCCGCCGTGTGCGTGGCCGCACTGGCCGCTGCGTGGACGCGCCCGGGCCCAGGCACCGCCCGCCGCTGGATCCTGTGCGGATTGGCGTCGGTGGCGGGCGTGGCCACCGCATACTGGGACCTCGACTTTGTCCGATTTCTCCGAACCGACGTTATCCTGATGCAACGCAACTTCTACGGAACCCTGCGCGTGCGGGAAGTGGGCGAGGGCGACCAGCAGGTGCGCCGGCTGCTGCACGGCGTGATCCTGCACGGCGAGCAGCCGACCCGTGGCGCCGACCGCCTGCAGCCCGGCTCGTACTACGCGCGCAGCTCGGGAGTCGGCCTGGCGATCCAGGCCGCGCAGCAGCGCCGCGCGGCGATTCGCCTGGGTGTGATCGGACTGGGAACGGGCACGCTGTCGGCCTATGGGCGCGCCGCGGACACGGTGCGCTTTTACGAGCTCGATCCCGACGTGGTGGCGATCGCCCGCCGCGAGTTCTCGTACCTGAGCTCGACGCCGGCCGACGTGCAGATCGTGCTGGGCGATGCCCGGCTGTCGCTGCAGCGGGAGCTCGAGCGCGGGCCGGCGCCTCGATTCGACGTGCTGGCGGTCGATGCGTTTTCGAGCGACTCGATTCCCGTGCACCTGCTGACGCGGCAGGCGATCGAGGTCTATACGCGCTGCGTGGCCGACGGCGGCATCGTCGCCGTGCACATCTCCAACCGCTTTCTCGATCTGAAACCGGTGCTCGCGAATCTGGCCGAAGACCTGGGCCTGAATGCGCGGCTGGTGCGCGACGAGCCGGACGAGGACAACACGCACGCCTCCAGCTCCGACTGGGTGCTGGTCGCAGCCCGGCCGGATGCGCTCGAGCAGGCGCCGTTGGCGGGCCGCACCGAGGTGTTGAAGTCCGATCCACGGGTCGGCGTATGGACCGACCAGTTCAGCAACCTGCTGGCGATCATCAAGAGCCGGCCGGCGCAGGCGTTCAGGGAGCTGTGGTCCGATTGAACCAGCAGGGGACCGGGAGGCCCCGATTCAAAATGGCAAGCAACAGCACGAAGACCGGGACCGGCACACGCCGCAAGAAGATCGAGGTGCGCGATTCCCGCATACACGGCCGGGGCGTTTACGCGGCACGCCGCATCCGGCAGGGCGAACGCGTCATCGAGTACCGGGGCGAGCGCATCACGTGGCGCCAGGCCGATCGCCGTCCGCCATCCGATCCGCAGGATCCACACCACACGTTCTACTTTTCTCTGGACGACGGCCGTCATGTGATCGACGCCAACGTCGCCGGCAACTCGGCGCGCTGGATCAATCACTCGTGCGAGCCGAACTGCGAAACCGAGGAAACCGACGACGGGCGCGTCTACATCCAGGCGCTGCGCGACATCCGCCGCGGCGAGGAGCTGTCGTACGACTACTGCCTGGTCGTCGACGAGCGCCTGACGCCCACGCTGAAACGGCAGTACCAGTGCCGCTGCGGCAGTACGCAATGCCGCGGTACCATGCTCGCCATCAAGAAACGCAACGGGGTGCGCTGATGCCTGTATCCATGTACTCGTTTTCGATTCCGGCGTTGCGCCGGTCGTTGACCAATCTGTCGATGATCCTCGACAAGGCCGCCGCGCACGCGCAGGAGGGCAAGATCGATCCGGCCGCGCTGCTGGATGCGCGGCTGTATCCGGACATGCTCCCATTGACGCGCCAGGTCCAGCTCGCCAGCGATTTCGCCAAGGGTGCCGCCGCCCGCCTGGCCGGCGAGGCGCCGCCAAAATTCGACGATGTCGAAGTCGGCTTCGAGCAGCTCAAGGGACGCATCGCCCGAACCATCGCGTTCCTGGACGGCTTCAAACCCGGGCAAATCGACGGATCCGAGGACCGCGCGATCGAGATAAAGACGGCCACCCGGACCCTGCGCTTTTCCGGCCTGCAGTTCCTGACGCACTTCGCGCTGCCGAACTTTTTCTTTCATTCGACCACGGCCTACGACATCCTGCGTCACAACGGCGTGCCGATCGGCAAGAGCGACTTTCTGGGCCCGGACCCGCACTGAGGCAACCCTTCACGCCGGTGACGGCCGCCGTGTTCGGGCCACGCACCTGCTTCGTCGACGTCGAAACGACCGGGACCGATCCGGCGCGCGACCGGATCACCGAGGTTGCGGTCGTCACGGTCGACGGTGACCGGGGCGAGCTGCGCACCGGCGAATGGTCCTCGCTGGTGAATCCGGGCGTGCCCATTCCGTCGCAGATTTCCTGGTTGACCGGCATCAGCGACCCGATGGTGCGGTCGGCGCCGCCGTTTGCCGAGCTGGCCGAGCGCCTGTACGACGCGTTCGAGGACGCCATTTTCGTCGCGCACAACGCGCGCTTCGATTTCGGCTTCCTCAGGTCCGAATTCGCCCGCGCCGGCATCGCGTGGACCGCGCGAATGTTGTGCACGGTGCGGCTGAGCCGGCGCCTGTACCCGGACCGCGGCAGCCACTCGCTGGACGCGATCGCGGCGCGTTTCGGGCTGGACGCTTCGGAGCGCCACCGGGCTCTGGGCGACGCCCGTCTGCTGTGGGGCTTCGTGCAGCGGCTGTATGAACGGGTGCCACGCTGCGAGATCGAGGAGGCCGTACGCGCCCTGCTGGTGCGCCCGGGCCTGCCGGCGGCGCTGGGGCCGGATGCGCTGGACCGGATACCCGCCGCGCCCGGCGTGTACGTGATGGTCGGGGCCGCCGAGCGCGCGCTGTACGTCGGCAAGAGCATCGACCTGAAAGCCCGTGTTGCGGCCCACTTTTCGGCCGACGCCTGGGACGAACGCAGCCTGCGGCTGGCGCGCGAAGTCGAGCGGATCGACTGGGAGCGCACCGCCGGGCAGATCGGCGCACTGCTGCGCGAGTCGCAGCTCATCAAGCAGCGCATGCCGGCGCACAACGTGCGGCTGCGCCGCCAGCTGGGACAGGGCGCTCTGGGCCTGCTGGACGGACGGCCCCGCTGGATCCGGGCCGTCGATCTGCCCGAGTCGGCGCAGCACGAGTACTTTGGCCCGTTCGGCTCGCGCGGCGCCGCGCGCGCATCGATCATCCGGCTGGCCACCGAACAGGGCCTGTGCCTGAAGGCGCTGGGGCTGGAAGGGCGCCGCCGCACCGCACAGGACGCAACGCCCTGCTTCAACTACCAGCTGCGCCGCTGCCGCGGAGCCTGCGTCGGCGTGGAGCCGCCCGAGATCCACCAGGCCAGGCTGCGCGAAGCCCTGGAGCCCTGGCGAATGCCGGCCTGGCCCTACCCGGGCCCGATCGCGCTGGTGGAAGACGCAGGCATCGGAACGGCCTGCGACTGGCATGTGATCGATCGCTGGCGCTGGCTTGGAACCACGGACGGGCCGGCCGCTGCCCGGGCGCTGACGGCCGCCCCGCTGCCGCCGTTCGATGCCGACGAATTCCGGATCGTGAGAGAGGCGATGGAGCGCGCTACGCGCGGGCAGCTTCAGCGCATCGAGCTGAGCTGATCTCGATCGGCACCAGCACCGACAGCAGATCGCGCGCGATCGAGGTCCACGAGCGCTCGATCGCGGCAGCGCGCACCTGGTTTCGCTCCAGCCGCAGCGCCTGCAGGCAGGCGCGCGTCAGGTCCTCGTCCAGCACCCCGCTGACGCCGGGCGTAACGACATCGATCGGCCCGGTCACCGGGTAGGCGGCCACAGGGCAGCCGCACGCCATCGCCTCCAGCATCACCAGCCCGAACGTGTCGGTGCGGCTCGGAAACACGAACGCGTCGGCCGCGTCGTAGAAGCGCCCCAGGCCGTCGTGCGGCTGCCGGCCCAGCCAGTGCACCCCAGGGTAGCGCGCCCGCAACCGGGCCAGGTCGGGGCCGTCGCCGACCACCACGCGCGATCCGGGCAGATCGAGCGCGGCGAACGCCTCCAGGTTCTTCTCCGGGGCGACACGCCCGGCGTACAGCAGGATCGGGCGTGGCAGATTCAGCGCGTCGCGCGTGCCCGGCGCGAACCGCACGGCGTCGACGCCGCGCCCCCAGACGCGGGTTCGCGCGAATCCGGCGCGCGCGAGCTCTGCGCGCATCGCCTCGGTCGGTACCAGGATCGCCTGCGACTCGCGGTGAAAGCGCCGCAGCAGCGAGTAGGTCCAGGCCGCCGGCAGCCCGAAGCGCGCCTTCAGGTACTCCGGAAAACGCGTGTGGTACGAGGTCGTAAAGGGCCAGCCGGCCGCCCGCGCCAGCGCGCGCGCGGCCCAGCCGAGCGGACCCTCAGTGGCAATGTGCAGGGCGCCCGGAACCTCGGTGCCGAGCAGGCGCCTTACGTGGCGTGCGGGCTCGGTCGACAGCAGCAGCTCGGGTTCGCCTGGAACGTGCACCCCGCGCGATCCGGCCGAGTCGATCACCTGCAGCGGGTGGCCCAGCCGCGCGAGTTCCCTCTGGACGTAGCTCCAGGTGTGAACCACCCCGTTGACCTGCGGGTGCCAGGCGTCGGTTACCAGGACGATCGGGCGGCGCGCGTTGACCGAGGTGTATTCGCGAGACACAGGCATCGCGGCGCGATTGTCCAGGCGCCTGATGACCGCTTCACGACGCAGACGGGCGGTTTATTTCCCGATCACGGTCGGGCGCGGGTCGATGCGGCGCTGCGGCCGGTCATCGAGCAGCATCACCGTGCGCCACACGGCCTGCACCGCTTCCAGCGCCATCCAGGCGAGCAGCCCGCCGACCAGGGCGCGGATCGAGGCCGATCCGAGCGAGTGCAGCGAATTCACGGCCGGCCCGTACACCCATTCAAAGCAGATACCAGCGCTGATTCCGAACTTGAGCATGTCAGTCCCGCGGAAGATCGGCGGCCTGAGGGCCGCCCCCTGCGCAATCGGCACCGCGCCGGCAAACTTGAGGGATCCACCCCTGAAGGCGCAGGCAGGCCGGCCTTTTCTTAGCGCGGCAGGTCGACGCTGTCGAGCGCGCGGCGGAGTTGGCGCAACTTGCTCTTCACCCGCGCCTCGTTCTCCGGTCCGATCCGGATCAGGATTTTCTGACCGGCCGACGCATCCTGCAGATCCGGGTCGGCGTAGTCGAACATCGCCCGCGGCGCCACCAGCGCCACCGGGGGCTCCGGCTGCGGCGCCTCCAGCAGATCGTCGATCACCTCGACCAGCCGATCGTTGAATTCGCCTTTCGGATAGCCCAGGTCGCGGTAGGCCTGCTGGAACAGCGGGTAGTAACGCCGGTACGTGGCCACCAGCTGGGCCGTGTCGACCTGCGAGATCAGGTTGATGTACCGGGCGTAGCGCGCCGCGTTCGTGGGGCTGATGAACAGGCGCCCTTTCTGCTCGGCCGCATTGAATGTGCCCCCGGGCGGGCGCACCGGCAGTACCTGCGCCGGCACCTTGCTGCCGGTGAGGTTGTCGATCGTTGCAACGATCCGATGAATGATGCCGGGGCGCATCAACAGCGCATCGATTCCGGAGCCGAACAGCGCGTTCAGCGCCTCCACCAGGGCCGGGTCGCTGTCGGCCAGCGCGGGCAGCGGCGGCCCGGCCGGTTCGACGCGTGGCGCGGGCGGCGCCGGTGCGGGCGCCGCAGGCGCCGGCGCCGCCACCGGCGGCGGCGGGGCGGGCTGCTCGCGCAGGCCGAACCAGTAAATCAGTCCTGCCGCCACGCACAGCGCAGCAACGATCAGACCGCTTCTCAGACCTGTACTCATGCCCTCGGATGGTCGTGATTTGAAGGGGCCGGCATCCGGTTGATTCAGCGGTCTAGTCATAGTGGTCGCCGATGATCGTAGCGATTCGGGTCATCACCGCCGCATCGATCCTGGGCGCCACCTCGGCCGCCAGCATGTTTTCCCGCACCTGCGCGGGCGTGCGCGCCCCCGTGATCACGGTGCTGACATTCGGATTTTTCAGGCACCACGCGATCGCCAGTTGCCCCATGGAACATCCCAGCTCGCGCGCCACCTCCGTGAGCTCGGTGACCTTCGCGTTGCGGTCGGCGTCGATCAGCCGTTCCTTCAGGAACGCGTAGCCCTCCAACGCGCCGCGGGTGCCCGGCGCGATGCCGTCGCGGTACTTGCCGGTCAGAAGTCCCGAGGCGAGCGGACTCCAGGTCGCCAGCCCCAGGCCGATCTGGCGGTACAGGCGCGGATACTCCGCCTCGACGCGACGCCGGCAGAACAGGTTGTACTGCGGCTGCTCGGTGACCGGCTTGTGCAGGTGGTGCCGGTCGGCGATCTCCCAGGCCGCGGCGATCTCATCCGCGGTCCATTCCGACATGCCCCAGTAGAGCGCTTTGCCGCGCTCGATGATGTCGTGCATGGCCCAGACGGTTTCCTCCAGCGGCGTGTCCGGATCTGCGCGATGACAGAACGCCAGGTCGACATAGGAGAGCCCGAGCCGCTCGAGCGAGCCGTCGATCGCGCCCAGCAGGTACTTGCGATTCAGCGTATTTCGTTCGTTCGGTCCGCCCGCAAGTCCCCAGAAGAACTTGGTCGACACCACATAGCTGGAGCGCGGCCAGCCCAGCTCGCGCAGCGCGGCGCCCATGATGCGTTCGGCCTGACCGCCCGCATACACCTCGGCGTTGTCGAAGAAATTGACCCCGGCATCGCGCGCCGCCGACATGCACTGCACCGCACCGCGCACATCGAGTTGATTTCCGAAAGTGACCCACGCGCCCAGCGACAGCTCGCTCAACTTCAAACCGCTTTGACCCAGTCGTCGGTATTGCATAGTCGGCTTTCGATCGTCCAGCGTGACGCTGCAGCCCCGTTCGGGCTTGTAACCCATTTCGGCCGCAGCGGCTAGTGTCCCGATTCGCATTCCGCGAAGGCGCTAAAGCGCCGACAGCGCATCCAGCACGACACGCTGGGTCAAGATCTCCGGCAGCACGTGCGGCCGGCCAGCCGGGTCGTACAGCACGTACAGCGGAACGCCGTTGCGACCGAAGCGCGCCAGCTCGTGCGCGATGGCGTCGTTGCGATTGGTCCAGTCCGCCCTGAGCAGCGTTACGCCCCGTTGGGCGAAGGCCGCGGCCACGGGGCTGCTGTAGAGCACCAACCGCTTGTTGGCCTGACAGGTGACGCACCAGGCCGCCGTGAAGTCGACAAATACCGGGCGCCCCTGGGAGAGTTGCTGCGACTGCGCGCGCGGCGACCACTCGGCCCATCCTTCGGAGTCCGGCGCCAACGTGCCGGCTTGCGCCGGCGGCACGGCTGCGTGCTCGGTGGCCGCGACCAGTGCGAGCGCCGAGGCGACCGCCGCTGCCGTCGCGACCCAGCCGAACACGCGGGCGCCGCGCTGTGCCTGGCCGGCCGCCCACGCGGCCAGGCCCAGCGCCACCAGGCCCGCCAGCACCAGCGCCACCGCGTCCACGTCGATCTGCTGCGCCAGCACCCACAGCAGCCACACGCAGGTGACGAACATCGGAAACGCCAGCAGCTGGCGCAGATGCTGCATCCACACGCCCGGACGTGGCAGCCGGTTCAGCAACGACGGTGACAGCGTCAATGCGAGATAGGGCGTGGCCATGCCGGCGCCGAGCATCGCGAACACCGACAGCGCAACCGGCGCCGGCTGTGCCGCCGCGTAGCCGAGCGCGGCGCCCATGAACGGCGCTGTGCAGGGGGAAGCCACCAGCACGGCGAGCACGCCCGTAGCGAAGCTGCCGAGCAGGTGATGGTCGTCGAAGCCCTGCACCGCCTTTGAATTGACCAGGCTCGTTCCGAACGACACCTCGAAGGCTCCCAGCAGGTTCAGCCCGATGCCGAAGAACAGCGCCGTCAGCGCCGCGATGAACAGCGGCGATTGCAGCTGAAAGCCCCAGCCGAGTTGCGAGCCGCCTGCGCGCAGGCCGACCAGCACGGCGGCCAGCAACACGAAGCTGGCCACCGCGCCGGCCGCAAATGCCACTCCGTGCGCGGCGAGCGACGGATCGCCCCGGTGCCGGTGCTGCACCAGCGCCAGCAATTTCAACGACAGCACCGGGAACACGCACGGCATCAGGTTCAGGATCAGGCCGCCGACGAACGCCCCCACGAGTGCGAGGAGCCACGACGAGCCCGCCCTCGCCACAGGCGAGGCGGGCTCGCCCTCCGTAGCGCCGCCAGGCGCGAAGGAGGGCACTACACCAGCTTTCAGCGGCACGTCGACAACGCCGATCCATCCGGAACCGCCAGCCGGCCCCGGCCCGCCGTCGGCAACCAGCACGCCGCGCAGCGCCTTGAAATCGGCCGACACCGGTTGCTGCGCCAGCAAATCCAGCGAGGCCCACGAGCCCGAAACATCCAGCCGCTGCGGCGCGGCCGCTTGCACGCGCATCGGCTCGAGCGGAAAGAACTGCAGGCGCTGCGGCGCGCGGTCGGGCTGGAACCGCAGCCGTATCCGGGCGCCGTCGATGACGGCGCTGGCCCCCGCCAGCGCGACCGGCTTCGGAACCCGTGCCGCCGCCGCCGCGAATTCGCTCTGGAAGCGGCTGGGCGTGGCGTGGGCGGCGCTGCTGACCGGCAGCGTCAGCGTCAAATCGGCGCTCTCGGGTATGCAGATGTCGCTGCACACCAGCCAGTCCGCATGAGCGGCCAGCCGCACCTGGCTGCCGTCCTTCACCGTGGCCGGCACGCGAAGCGTCACCGGCAGCAGTACCGTGCCCTCGTAGCCATAATTGGCCAGTGATCCGACGCGCAGCAACTGGGGCACGGGCCACTGCACCGGCCCGGGCTGGAAGCCCGGCGGCAGCTGCCAGGCCAGCCGGGTCGGCAGGCCGGCATCGCCCGGCACGGTCCAGTAGGTGTGCCAGTGCGGCTCGTGCACCAGCCGCAGCCCGACATCGACCGTCTGACCTGGCGCAAGCGCCTCGAACTCGGAAACCAGCTCGGCGGCGACGTGCCCGGAGTCGGCTGGCCGCGCGCCGGCCAGCATCGGCGCGCTGCTCGCAACGAGTCCTAAAAGCGGTATCGCCAGCGCGAGCTTGGGAAACATCTCGGTTGGACCGGCTGCCGGTCCCCGGGTTGCAGTGCGCGGGATGTTACCGCCCAAGCTGCGCGGCCCGGCCGATATTCGATCGCTCCGAAAGGGCGCCTTAAGGCGGTCTCAACAGGCTTTCCGCCGAGCCCGCGCAGCTTAAGACTGACCCAAGGTTGGACGATCTCTCCGGTTAAGACGTGGATTTCTGCCGCACGGCGGGTCCCGACGGCAACCGGTCCCCGCACCCTTTTCCTGTGTGTTTGTGCGGGCTTAGACTCAACCTTAAGCCTTCATGTATATAGGATGTGATCGTGCGTATCCTGATGGTAGAAGACGATTCTGCGCTGGGCTCGTCGACGGCACACGGCCTCGAACTGGAGGGTTTCACGGTCGACTGGCGCCAGGACGGCCCGGGTGCCGAGGCCGCGATGGTTTCGCAGCGCTTCGACGCAATCGTGTTGGACCTGGGCCTGCCGGGTACGTCCGGCGAAGACTTGTTGCGCTCATGGCGCAGCACGGGCAACGTAACCCCGGTCCTGGTATTGACAGCGCGCGGCTTTGTGCTGGATCGCGTTCGCGTGCTGAACCTGGGCGCGGACGACTACCTGGTCAAGCCGTTCGATCTGCTCGAGCTCAGTGCACGCCTGCGCGCGCTGTATCGGCGCCAGGCGGGCCAGAATCACCTGAACCTGGAGTTCGGGTCGTTGCTGCTGTCTCACAGCGAGCACAGCGCGATTTTCAACGGCGCCCGGATCGACTTGACCAAGCGGGAGCATCGGATCCTGGAGACTTTCCTGCGCAACCGGGATCGCGTGCTGAGCCGCCGCCAGCTGGAAGACGCGCTGTATGGATGGGGCGAGGTGGTCGAGAGCAATGCGATCGAAGTGCACATCCACAATCTGCGGCGCAAGTTGTCCCGCACCCTGATCCAGACCGTGCGCGGTGCCGGCTACCGCCTCAACCAGGACCTCAATGCCGCTTGAGAAGGCCGCGGCGACCGGCATGCCCGTCTGGTCGCTGCAGCGCAGGCTGCTGCTGCTGGTTGCGATTGCGACGCTGATCGCCTGGCTGGCGGGCGGGGCCGCCACGTACTTCATTTCGCACCGTCAAAGCGAGCTGCTCAGCGACCAGCGGATGCAGAGCGTCGCGCAGACGCTGCTGACGCTGACGGACCACGAGATCGACGAGATGCGGCTGGAGGGCCGCGGCTTGATCCGCGTGGACGAGGACCAGGACCCGGCGCTGGCGCACCGCTATCGCTACCAGGTCTGGTCTGCGGCGTCGCCGCCGCAGCTGCTGCTGACCAATGGCAACCCCAAGACCGGCCCGATCGCGCCCTTCGATCAGGTCGGTTTCGTCACGCGCCAGTTCGAGGGCGCTGCGGCGCGCACGATCGTGGCCTGGTCGGACGATCGCGCCAAGATTCTGCAGATCGCCGAGCCGCTCGAGCTGCGCGAACCCTTTGCGCACGCGGCCTTTGGGAGCCTGTTCGTACTGTTCCTGGTGTCGCTCGCCGCACTGCTGCTGGTCGAGGCCTGGATGATCGGGCGCGCCACCGGCGCGCTGCAGGAGTCGGCGCGCCAGCTGACGCAGCGCTCGCCCAGTGATCTTCGCCCGATCGAGGTCAGCTCGCCGCCGCGCGAAGTGCAGCCGCTGGTCAGAGAAATCAACGCGCTGTTCCGCCGCTTCGCCAGCGCGCTCGAGACCGAGCGCCGCTTCACCTCGTCCGCGGCCCATGAGCTGCGCACTCCGCTGGCGGCGGTCAAGGTGCACGCCCAGGTCGCGCAGCTGACCCGCACCGCGCCCGAGCGCAAGCAGGCCCTCGAGCAACTGATACTGGCGATCGACCGGGCATCGCACATGGTCGACCAGCTGCTGACCCTTTCGCGGCTGGACGGCATGCTGGCGCTGCGCACCGGCGCCTCGCCGCTGCGGCTGGATGTGATCGCGGGCCACGTGATCGACGAGGTGCGCCCGCTGCTGGGGCGGCGCGGACAGCGGATCGAGGCCGATCTGTCTCCGTGCGAGATCAACGGCATGGAATTCGGCGTTGCCTCGCTGCTGCGCAACCTGATCGACAATGCGATGCGCTATGGACCGGCGGGCGGAGAGATCCGCGTCACGGTCGCTCCCCGCGATGGCCATCGACTGGCCATTGTCGAAGACGCCGGGCCTGGAATCCCCGCCGAGGAGCGCGAACACGTGTTCGAGCGCTTCTATCGGCTGTTCAGCGACAGCGACGGCTGCGGTATCGGCCTGTCGATCGTCCGGACGGTGGCCGAGGTCCACCAGGCCCGGATCGAGTTGGACCAATCCGAGCTCGGCGGCCTGCGGGTTAGCGTCGTGTTTCCGAGCGTCTCTGACCCTCATACCCATCCCCGGGCGTAAGGGGGGGTGCATGCCCATCCCGCATGCCGGGATTTTGCCCGATCGTCGCGAAACTGCACCGCATGCTTGCTAAGGGAAATTCCCTGGGCTAATCTGTCCTGGCGGTGTGTTATGCCAAAGAGACGGGATGGGTACAAACACTCATCCCTCATTTCGGGCCCACCGCGTTCGCGCCGCCCAGACAGCGTCTCTTACCGGCGCAATGGCCTTTACCTCGGAGGATGGTCCAGTGCTCGAGTTTTCGATCCCCGCAGGTTCCATCCGTATCCCCCGACGCGCGGCGCATCCGGATCGGGGCTTCACGCTGATCGAACTGCTGGTGGTGGTCGTCATCATCGGACTGCTGGCAGGCCTGGTGGCCCCGCGCTATTTCGGCCAGGTCGGCAAGTCCAACACCAACATCGCCCGCGCGCAGATCGAGCAGCTGGGCAAGGCATTGGACACCTACCGGCTCGACATCGGCACCTACCCGACCACCGAACAGGGCCTGCAGGCGTTGATCGCAAAGCCCGACGGCGTGGACCGCTGGCAGGGACCTTACCTGCAGAAGCAGGTTCCGGGCGATCCGTGGGGGCGTGCGTACCGTTACAAGATGCCGGGCGATCACGCCGACTACGACCTGTCGTCGTACGGCTCTGACGGCCAGCCCGGCGGCACCGGCGAGGCGCAGGACGTGAATTCCTGGGAAACAGCGGCCACCGTCAAGACCCAATAGCGCAACGATGAGCGATAACGCCCAGGCCCTGTTCGAGGTCGTTGCGGTTTCCCCGCAAGGCTCGCTGCTGACTGAGCGGCTGCGCGCCGCCGATGCGGCCAAGGCGAGCGAGCAGGTTCGGCTGCGCGGATTGCGCGTGCTGTCGTGCCGGGAAATGCGCGCGGCGAGCGGGCAGGGCTGGCGGCGCAGGCGCCTGGACGTGGGTCTTTTCACCGACGAGCTGGCCGCGCTGCTCGATGCCGGCCTGGGCATGGTCGACACCTTGCGCACGCTGGCGCAGAAGGAGCGCGATACGGGCGCCCGCCAGGCGTTGGAGGCGGTCACGCGCGACGTGATCGAAGGGCAAGCGCTGTCGGCCGCGCTGTCCAACCGCGGCGGCGTGTTCCCCACGCTGCTGGTGGCGTCGGTTTCGGCCAGCGAGCAGACCGGCGACCTGGTCTCGGCGCTGCGCCGCTTTTCCACCCACCTGGAATCGATGCGGATGCTGCGCGGCAAGCTGGTCGGGGCGGCCATCTACCCGGCGCTGCTGCTGGCGGTCGGATCGCTGGTGGTGCTGTTCCTGCTCGGAGTCGTGGTGCCGCGATTCGCGGTGTTGCTCGAAGGCGCCAGCAAGAAGCTGCCGCTCGCCTCGCAGCTGCTGCTGGGCTGGGGCAAGTCGGTGGCTGCCCATCCCGTCATTTTCGTGACCGGATTCGTCGCCGTGGTGTTGCTGATCGCCTTCGGCCTGCTGCGCGCGGCGCGCAGCGGCTGGCAGATCCCGGGATTGCAGCGGGCCTGGCTGATCGGCCGGCTGGTGCGGCTGTTCCGGCACGCGCAGTTCTACCGGACCACCTCGATGCTGGTTCAGGGCGGCATCCCGGTGCTGCGCGCCTTCGAGATGAGCCGACGGCTGCTGGCCGAGGAGGACCAACTGGGGCTGGACGGCGCACGACGCCAGATCGCCGAGGGCCGTCCGATCGGTCCGGCGCTGGCGCAGGCGCAGATCGCCGACACCGTCGCCCTGCGGATGCTGGAGGTGGCCCAGAAGACCGGGCGCCTGGCCGACGTGCTGGCGCGCATCGCAACGTTCCAGGAACAGGAGCTGAGCCGCGCCATCGACCTGACCGCGCGCCTGGTCGAGCCGTTGCTGATGATCTTCATAGGGCTTGTCATCGGCGCGATCGTGGTGCTGATGTATATGCCGATCTTCGATCTGGCCACCAGCCTGCAGTAGCGCGGCGGGACCCGGCAGAAAACCCGTACGAGAGATGACTCTATGAATGCACCGGCCAGCCTGAACAGCGTTCTGAGTGACGAGCTGGTGCGGCGTGCGCTCGAGCAGTCGGGAACGCGCCGGCCGGTGGAAGCGCTGTCGGAAGCCGTTGGCCTGGCCGGCGCCCAGTTCGTGGCCGCCGCGGCCGCTTATTTCGGCCTCAAACCGATGGGGCTGACCGACCTGCGCGCGTGTACGCCGGACTTCGAGGCAATCAGCTTCCTGGAGGTCAACCAGCGCGTGACGATCGCGCTGACCACGGCCGACCAGCGCACGCTGGTCGTGCTGACCGATCCGCTGGACACCCGCACGCGCGCTTGGGCCGCCGAGCGCATGCGCCAGCGCCGCCGCAACCGGCTGGGCTGGGGACTGACCTCGAGCGAGGATCTGCGCTCCTTTCTGGCTCAGGCCGAACGCTCGATGCGCGCGATGGACGCGGTCGAATCGGTTGCGGCCGGTCCGAGCGCCAACGACTCGAACGCCGTGTCGGTTGCGCTGGCGGACATCAGCGCCTCCAGCAGCCCGATCGTGCGGCTGGTGGACTCGACCATCCACGACGCCCTGAAGGCGCTGGCGAGCGACATCCACTTCGAAACGCACAACTCCGGCCTGACGATCAAGTACCGGGTCGACGGCGTGCTGGAGGTGGTCAAGCGGGTCGACGGGCTGGAAGCGGCCCATCACGTGCTGTCGCGGATCAAGGTGCTGGCCGAGCTGGACATCTCCGAGCGCCGCGTGCCCCAGGACGGCCGCATCAAGGTCTCGGTGGCTGAGCGCGAGATCGACCTGCGGGTGTCCGTGATGCCGAACATCTTCGGCGAAGATGCCGTGTTGCGGATCCTGGACCGCAACAACCTGGGCGGCGAGGCCCGCTCCATCAAGCTGGAAAACCTGGGCTTCGAGGCGGCCGTGCTGGACTTCATCCGGCGCCTGTCGTCGCTGCCGCACGGTCTGCTGCTGGTGACCGGACCGACCGGCAGCGGCAAGACGACCACGCTGTATGCGGCGCTCACCGAGATCAACACCGGCCTGGATAAGATCATCACGATCGAGGACCCGGTCGAGTACCAGGTGCAGGGGGTGCTGCAGATCCCGGTCAACGAGAAAAAGGGCCTGACCTTCGCGCGCGGGCTGCGATCGATCCTGCGGCACGACCCCGACAAGATCATGGTGGGCGAGATCCGCGACGGCGAGACGGCCCAGATCGCGGTGCAGGCCGCGTTGACCGGGCACCAGGTGTTCACCACCGTGCACGCGAACAACGTGTTCGACGTGATGGGGCGTTTCACCAACATGGGCGTGGACAGCTACAGCTTCATGTCGGCGCTGAACGGCATCCTGGCCCAGCGCCTGGTGCGCTTGAACTGTGCGCGTTGCGCCACGCCGTACCGCCCGCCAGCCGACCTGCTGGCGCGCTCGGGGGTGGACAAGCGCGCCGCCTACACCGCGCGCTTCCGGCGCGGCCTGGGCTGCACGCACTGCCGCGGCACGGGCTACAAGGGTCGTCGCGCCATCGCCGAGACACTGGCGATGAGCGACCGGATGCGCGACCTGCTGGGCAGCCGCGCGCCCATTTCGCAGATCAAGGCCGAGGCGCGTGAGACCGGCTTCGTCGGACTGCGCGAGGCGGCGCTGAACGCGGCCATGTCCGGCGACACCACGCTCGAGGAGATCAATCGTGCCACGCCCGTCGAGTAGTGCACCCGCCTCCGCGGCTGTCGCCGCTGCGGCGGGCAAGCCCGCCGAAGCCGCGAGTGCCACGAACGGCACCAAGGCGGCTGCGCCCGGCGTAGCCGCGAAAGCGGCGAAGCCGGGTGGCGGGCTGCGGATGGGCCGTCGGCTGCGACTGCGCGTGGGCGCCGAAGGCGCGCGCGCCGACCTGCTGGCCGGTTGGCACAAGCCGCGGCTGGTTGCGACCCAGCAGATCGAGTACCGCCCGGGCGTGGCGACCCTGCCCGAGGCCGTCGCGGCCCTGCCCCCGCTGCTGGCGGCGCTGACGGCGGCGGCCGGATCGCTCAAAGGACTGACCTGCGACGTGCTGATCGGCGATGCCTGGATGCTGTACGACGTGGTGCGGGCCGACTTAAGAAGCCTGTCGCCGCACGCCGCCAACGATGTGGTGCGCTCGGCGCTGGCCGATGTGGCCGGCATTCCGCCCAGCGAGGTGGTCACGCGCTGGCAGACCCAGGCCGGCGGCCACAGCACGGTCGCCTGCGGCATGCCCGCCGCGGTGCTGCCGTCGCTGCAGACGCTGCTGCGCGCGCACGGGCTGCACGCGGGTGAAATCGTCGGCGAATTCGTTCACGAATACAACGCCCATCGCGACCAGCTGCTCTCCCGCTGCGCGGTGATCTCGCTGGTGCGCGAAACGGGCACACAGCTGGCGGTGGCCGCCGGCGGGGTGGTGACCGCGATGAGCTTCGAGCTGGGCGTGCGCGCTCCGGAGGAGCTCGAAGTGCGCGGCCGCAGCCTGCTGCGCGGCGCCGGTCTGTCCGTCGACGCCGACACGCGCTTTCTCGCATTGCTGCCCGCCGGCTGGACGCCGCCGCCGCCGTGGGTCGCCATGGCGATGACGGTCTGAACGGACCCGCGATCATGCTGAAAAAAGCCGCTCGTCTCGATCTGGACTTTTCGCCGGCCCGGCGCACCGGGCCGGCCGGTTGGCTCCTGCTGGCCACCGGCGTGGTGGCCGCACTGCTGGCGGCGGTCCAGTTCCAGTCCGCGCAGGCGGCGCGCATGGCCCTCGCCAGCGAGCTCAATGCGGCCAACGGCAAGCTGACCAATCCCCGCGGTGACAGTGCGCGCGCAGGTCCCCCGCTGGATCCGCGGGTGTCCAAGGCGGCCAATCAGATCGCGCACGAGCTGCAGATGCCGTGGGCCGAGATGCTGGCCGCGCTGGAAGCGGTGCCCACGTCCGAGGTCGTGCTGCTGGGCGTGGAGCCCTCGGCGCTGCGCCACGCGGTGCGCATCACGGCCGAGGCCAAGAATTCCGCCGCGATGCTCGACTACCTGCAGGCGTTGCAGGGTGGACGGCAGTTTTCGGACGTGTGGCTGAGCTCGCACCAGGTGCAGGCGCTGACACCCGGCACGCCGGTGCGCTTCATCGTTCAGTTGAAATGGAACGGCCGATGAACCGGTTCAACCTGTACCTGCACGCCTTGCACCGGTTCGCGCGCTGGGTCCGGCTTCGCGTGGGCGCCGCCGGGGTGCTGGGTGTCGCGCTGCTGGTGGCGGCCGCCATCGCGTTCGCGCTGGCCACGTACGCCCAGCGCGACATCGAGTGGCTGAGCGCGCGCACGGGCCAGGTCCGCGCGCGGATCGCGCAGATCGGGGTCACGCATATCGAAGAGCACACTCCGGCCGAGCAAATGGCGCGGTTCCAGCAGTGGTTTCCGCCCGCCGATCAGTCCACCGCCGATCTGAGACTCATCTTCGCGGCGGCGCAGGCGGCCCATGTCGACCTGGCGCGCGGGGAGTACTCGGTGCGGGCGGTCGACGGCTCCGGGGGCCTGGAACGTTTCGACGTGATCCTGCCGGTCAAGGAGCGCTACGCGCCGGTCAAATCGTTCGTGGCCGATGTGCTCAACAAGCTGCCCCACGCCAGCCTGGACGAGCTTCGGGTCGAGCGCCCGGGTGCCGCGGCCGAGCAGCTGGAGTCGCGGGTGCATTTCACGCTGTTTTACCGGGGGCGCGCGTCGTGAGCCAGCGCCCCGCCTGGGTTCGACCGGTGGTGCTGGCGGCGGCCGGCGCGGCCACCTTCGCGCTCGCATTTTATTTTTCCGGCTCGGGCAACGACGGCGTGGTGCCGTCGGTGGCCCATGCCGGCGACGCGACCACGCCGGATGCGCCGCGCGCCGATGCCGCGCCGGCCGGGCCGGCCGCTGCGACGGCGCCGGGGCTGCCCACGCGCGGCAAGATCGACCAGTCGGCCGCCAAGGACCCGTTCGCCGCGCGCGGCTGGCTGGCACCGCCGCCACCGCCGCCGCCGCCGATGACGACGGTCGCCACCGTCGTGGTGCCGCCTCCGCCGCCGGCCGCGCCGCCGGTGCCGTTCCGTTTCGTCGGCCTGCTCGAGGAGAAATCCGCGAAGCCGGCCGCTTTCATCGCCAAGGGCGACGCGCTGTTCGTGGTGCACGTCGGCGATGTGGTCGAGAGCACGTATCGGGTCGAGTCGTTCGATTCGGCCCAGGTCGTTGTCACGTATCTGCCGCTGAAACAGCGCCAGACGATTGAAGCTACTGGGGGATGAGCATGCAGTTCTGGCGTTTGCGCGGGTGGATGGGGGTTGCGGCGATCGTGTCCGCGGCGGGCATTGTGGCGGGCTGCGCCGCCTCGCGTCAGCATTCGGACGGGATGCAGGCGATCGCGGCGGGCGACCGGCAAAAGGGGCTGGCGGAGCTGGCGGCGGCCAGCGCGGCCGAGCCGACCAATTCGCAGTACCGGCTGGACTACCTGAAGCAGCTCGCCGTAACGGTGAACACGCTGCTGGCGCAGGCCGACGAGGCGCGCCGTGCCGGGCAGCGCGACGCGGCGCGGCAGCTGTACCAGGACACGCTGAAGTTCGATGGGGGCAACGACCGGGCGCTGCGCGGGCTGGCCAACATCGAGATGGACCTGCGGCACAACGCGCTGCTGGCCGAGGCCGAAAAGCTGCTGGCCGAGCACGACCTGGCGGGGGCGCGCGAGAAGGTGCACACGGTGCTGCAGGAAAACGGTGCCCGCAACGATGCCGCGGCGCTGGCCACGCGGATTGCCGACGAGATGGACAAGGCCGAGGCGGCCAAGGCAGCGCAGATCGCGGCCGGCTCGGTGATGAAGAAGCCCGTGTCGCTGCAGTTCCGCGATGCCAATCTGCGGATGGTGTTCGAGGCGCTGTCGCGCACCACGGGGCTGAACGTGATCTTCGACCGGGACGTGCGCAATGACCTGAAGACGACCATCTTCGTGCACGACGCCTCGGTCGAGGACACGGTCGACATGATTCTTCTGCAGAGCCAGATGGACAAGAAGGTGCTCAACGCCAACACGCTGTTCATCTATCCGGCCACGGCAGCCAAGCAGAAGGAGTACCAGGATCTGAAGGTGCGGATATTCCAGCTGTCCAATGCGGACGGCAAGACGATGCAGAACGTGCTCAAGACGGTGCTGAAAGTGGCCGACATGTCGCTCGACGACAAGACCAACACGCTGGTGGTGCGCGGCACGGCCGACATGATTTCAGTGGCCGAGAAGATCATTGCGGCGCATGACTATCCGGATCCGGAGGTGATGCTGGAGGTGGAGGTGCTGGAGGTCAACCGCGATCGAATTCGCGACATGGGCATCTCGTGGCCCACCACGTTCGGGGTACAGACGCCCGCCAACGTAAGCACGCTGCGTGACCTGGGCCACATTCCGGTGGCCAGCCTGCTGGTACAGGGCCTGCCGTTCTCGGTCAACGGCAACTTCGCGCTGACCGACTCCGATTCCAACGTGCTGGCCGCGCCCCGGCTGCGCACGCGCGACAACCAGAAGGCCAAGATCCTGATCGGCGAGAAGGTGCCGGTGATCACCAACACGGTCACGCCCGTGTCCACGGGCGCGCCGGTGGTGACCGGCTCGGTGCAGTACCTGGATGTCGGTATCAAGGTGGAGCTCAAACCCCACGTCTACCTGGAAGGCGACGTCGGCATCGAGTTGAACCTGGAGGTGAGCAGCATCCTGGGGCAGGTCACGCCTCCGGGAAATAACTCGGGCACCGTGGCCTATGACATCGGCACGCGCGATGTGACCACCAATCTGCGGCTGCGCGACGGCGAAACGCAGATCCTGGGCGGGCTGATCCAGGACAACGAGGTGCTGTCGGCCAACAAGGTGCCAGGCATCGGCGAGTTTCCGCTGCTCGATCGCCTGTTCGGGTCCAATCACCACGAGGACAAGAAAACCGAGATCGTGATGTCGATCACGCCGCACATTCTGCGGGCGCCCACCGTGGCCGACTCGCGCGCCCGGAACCTCTTCAGCGGCACCGAGTCGGCCGTGCGCGAAACGCCGCTGCGCCTGGATCCGGTCGGCTCGGTCAGCGGCGCACCGGCCACACCCGGCGCCGCTCCCACCCCGGGCTTCGTCGGCGGCGGCGGCACCGGCGCCATCATGCCGCCGGGCGCTCCGTCGACGCTGCCCAGCGCAAATCCGAACTATCCGCGCAACGACCCGCGCGTGCCGGCTCCGCGCCACGAGGTGCCGCCCGGCGTGACGGCGCCACCCTGGGTCATCAATCCGCCTGCGGCGGGCGAGTCGCCGGAGGCTCCGCAGCCCGTGGTGCCGCCGCCCGCGGCGCCGCAGCCGGAAAGCGCTTCGCCTTATACGAACCCGGCCCCTGCGCCAACGCCGCCGCCGGCGGGCAATCCGAACTAGGCCAATCCGGGTGCGACGCGATGAGGATGCAGGCAGCCCTCACCCCCTCCCCTCTCCCGCTGCGCGGGCGAGGGGCGACCCGTCGTCGCAAGTCCAAAGTCGTTCCAATGGCACCCTGTATCGCCCCTCGCCCGCGCAGCGGGAGAGGGGAGGGGGTGAGGGCTCGCCGCAGGGGCTTCACCCTGATCGAGCTGGTCGTCACGCTCGCCCTGGTGGGCGTGATGGCGCTGGTCGCGGTTCCGCTGTACGAGGTGACGGCGGTGCGGATGAAGGAGGCCGAGCTGCGCACCGCGCTGCGGCAGATGCGCACAGCGCTGGACGCGTACAAGGACGCGGCCGACACCGGCAAGATACAGAAGGATCCGAGCGATTCGGGCTATCCGCCGTCGCTGAAGGTGCTGGTCGAGGGAGTCGAACCCGCGCAGACCGCGGCCACTGCGGGTCTGAGCAGCACCACGACGACTCTGAGCAGCCTGAACAGCAGCACGTCGAGCGATCCGCCCCCCAAGTTGATGTTCCTGCGCCAGATCCCGCGCGACCCGTTCACGCCGGATCCATCGGTGCCGGCCGAGGAGCAATGGGACACGCGCGCCTATGGTTCCCCGCCCAGCGACCCGCAGCCGGGCAAGGACGTGTACGACGTGATGTCGAAGTCGACCACGGTCGGCAGCAACGGCGTCGCGTACAAGGAGTGGTGAGATGAGGTTGCTGCGCGCCCTCGGCTTCACCCTGATCGAACTGATGGTGGTGATGGTGCTGATCGCGCTGCTGCTGACGATCGCGGTGCCGCGCTATTTCGGCACCATCGATTCGGGCAAGCTGTCGGTGCAGCGCCAGAACATCTCCGCGATCCGCGACGCGATCGACAAGTACTACGGCGACCAAGGCAAGTACCCCGAGACTCTGCAGGACCTGGTCGACAAGAAATACCTGCGCTCGGTACCGGTCGATCCGCTCACCAGCCTGCCGAACTGGGTCGCGCTCCCGCCAACCGATCCGAATCTGTCCGGCGTGTACGACATCCGCAGCGCCAAGCCGGCGCCCGAGGCAGGAGCCAATGCGACCGGTTCGTAGCCTGCCGTTCAAAAACGACTGCGCGCGACCCGCGCGGGGCCTGGTGTTGCTGGCGCTGCTGATCATGCTGGTGCTGGTGGGCGTGGGCGCGCTGGGCGCCGCCGAAGTCTGGTCCACCACGCTGAAGCGCGAGCGCGAAGCCGAATTGCTGTTCATCGGTGACCAGTACCGCCGCGCGATCCTGAGCTACTGGAAGATGTCGCCGGGCCGGCGCGCTTACCCGCCCTCGATCGACGTGCTGCTGACGGACAACCGCTTCCCCACCCCGGTGCACCACCTGCGCCGGCTGTATCGCGACCCGATGACGGATACGGGTGAATTCGAGCCGATCATGCAGGCCAATGCGCTGATCGGCATCCATTCGGTTTCGACCGATGCGCCGATCAAGCACGCGAACTTCGCCCAGGCCTACAAGCAGTTCGAAAGCGCCGAATCGTACGATCAGTGGCACTTCGTCTTTCTGCCGCCGGGCGCGACGTTGCTCGGAAATACCAATGGCGGCGCACCACAGCTGCCCTCGTTGAATCAGAACCCAGTTTTAACCGCGCCGCAAGGCCCCGCACCTGGCGTGCCGCTGCCGCCGCAAGATCCGCAAGCTCCCACCGGAAGGTAGACGCCATGAAAAGTCGAATCCTGATCGCCGAAGATCACAACCTGCTGCGCCAGGGACTGCGATCGCTGGTGAGCTCGCTGCCCGACTTCGAGGTGGTGGGAGAGGCGCGCGACGGCAAGGAGGCCGTGCGCCAGGCGATCTCGCTGACGCCGGACCTGATCCTGATGGATCTGTCGATGCCCGGCATGAACGGCATCGAGGCGACCGCGCAGATCAAGCGCCGCATGCCCGGGGTGAAGATCGTCGCGCTCACCGCCTACAAGACCGATGAATACGTGCGCGAGGCGCTGCGCGCGGGCGCCGACGGTTACATCCTGAAGGACGCCTCGTACGACGAGCTCGTGATGGCGCTGCGCAGCGTGATCGGTGGCAAGAAGTTCCTGTCGCCGGACGTGTCCGGCCACCTGGTCGACACCTACCTGCACGGGGAGCGCGCCGAGGCCAAGGCCGCGCCGTGGGACAAGCTCACCGCGCGCGAGCGCAGCATCCTGAAGCTGATCGCCGAAGGGCGCACCAACCGGGCGGCGGCCGAATTCCTCAATGTCAGTCCGAAGACGGTCGAGAAGCACCGCGCCAACCTGATGCGCAAGCTCGGACTGCGCAACGTGGCCGAGCTGAC